>Ga0187855_10000190_pt1 | contig 55310 bp, 46 predicted proteins | sample June2016WEW_8_10_2_FD_132969 | JGI IMG/M metagenome (GOLD analysis project Ga0187855, IMG submission 132969) | Peatland microbial communities from SPRUCE experiment site at the Marcell Experimental Forest, Minnesota, USA - June2016WEW_8_10 | ecosystem: Environmental > Terrestrial > Soil >... | reverse complement strand
GGGCAGCAGGCCTCCAAAGGGAATGGTGAAAAGCGGCATCGAGAACTCTGGCCTGCTTATAACGTGAACGCTGCACCGCCGCAAGCATCAACTGAGGGACTTTTTCAACAGACACGCCTGTTTTCGTCAGTTTGGAGTAATACGGGAAGAGCCTTTGAGCAAAGAAATGCGTGATGGGAACGCGAAGTCAAAACCCTAATTCAATCGTTTCCAGTCGGAAAAGTAGGCACCATCCACGAGGTACATTACGACCTCGGGGCTATTGCGGGAGAGCATCGTGTGGCCTTTCACAATTCCCTGAAAAGTTTCCTGGATGAAGTAGTACGTCTTGCCGGCTTCGAGATCCATATCGAATCCGTTCGCGTTTTCAGACTGCGAAATGAGGGAATATTTTCCGGGATCGACATAGGCGATGCTGTAGGTGCCCATCTTGTTTACGGCGATGACCTTGCCATTGGCATGCAGCTTGAACTGGTTTCCCCACCCGGTGTTGCGCGCGGCCAGTGGGGGACAGACAACGACAATGGTTGCCTTGTCTGGCTTCACCTCAGGCAATGGATGAGTCGTCCTGTCCAGCTTCATCGACTCCCTGGACTTCAAATCCGGGACACGGCTTTTGTCAATGTCGCCGTCCTTGTCGATGATCGGTTCGCCCTTTTCGAAATAATTCGCAATCGTCACGCGTTCACCAAGCAGACTTTGGGTTTTGGCGGTTGCCTTTTCGCATATGGCTCCCGGCAGCACTAATAGCGCCTTCTCCGAATGATCCCCTTGGCTGTACTCCAGGTAAAGCCAGCGATCATGCACACGAATGCGCCCAACCAACGCGCCCGCGAGCGGACTCAGTGCTGTAACCGCCACGGACTTCGCACCCGCGTTCATATGGGCATCGGAATCGAAGACAATTTTTGTGATGTCGGAGTATGGAACGGCGAAGTTATCGCCCGCCTCACTCCGAAACGTCAGTTTTCGAGCGTCATCCTCGAAGCTGAGAACGCCGATCTTATCCACCAGTTCCCGCTTTTCCGCGCTCTTGTGGCGACGAATTTTGATGTCCTCAAACTTAATAGTTTCCGAAAAGAGGAATGAGATGCCGATGAACAAGAAAATGGCGAGGTGCGCCGGTTTTTTCATGTGCCGCCCTCTTTGCGGTCTAACTCGGAATTTCCTTTTTAAAGCCGAAAAACAGCACCATAGTACACCTTTGGGACTTGGCAGACTGACGAAAAACCTCGATTACACTCGTTGACCCCGGTCGTGAGTGTTAACGCCGCTTGCATCGACTGTTCCTCATCCGGCGACAGGTATTGGCAGCGTCCATGACTTTCGTAATCCTCGCCGCAATTCAGACTCGGGCTACACTAAAATTCAAGATCCCGCTTCATTCTGGAGTACGCAATGGGCGTTCGCTTTATGCTCTTTCTGTTGGTGCTGCTGACCATAGTGGCTAGTGCGTCGCCCGCGCAGGATTCGGACGCTTCCTTCCAGGTGCGCAAAGTCGTATATAAGGTGAGTCCCGTCTATCCTGATCTGGCCAAGCGGAATCGAATTTCCGGGGTAGTGAAGCTCCGCGCAACCATCGCTCCTAACGGTTCAGTCAGCGCAGTCGAGCCGGCGGGCGGAAACCCAGTGTTGCTTAAGGCGGCTCAAGACGCTGTTGGGAACTGGAAGTTCGCCCCTGGTCCGGATGAGACCCATGAACTGGTTGAGCTCCGCTTCGAGCCGCATTGATGGCCACCGACGAACCCCATACTTTATTTAGAATGCAGGCGCCGCCGTTCAGTGACGGTGGTACCCGCCGCCGGTTGTGAAATGATTTATAATCGGGTTAGTTTTTCTCCCCCCTTCATAGTGGATCCATAGTGTGTCCATGGACAATGCCCCTGGGGTTTTGATCGCAAGCCAGAGAGTTCAACGCGCAGCGCCCGTACCTCGTCTCAGGCTGCTGACCGAACTGGAACCTCGCCATCGTGTGTTCTTCCACAATCTGGCGGACCTGCTGCTGTCGCGGCGCGTCCCGCAGATCCCCGTCACCTCACGGCCTGCACCTTTCTGGAACGACGTCTTCGTTCCTTCCGGCGCCCCCTGGTCCGCGTTTCTGGAGTCAATGCTATGGCATTTGATGCTGCTGATTTTGTGCGTGTGGGGCCAATCCAGAGTATGGGAGCCGGTAAAACTTTTCCCGCAGCGCGATGCGGTGCACAAGTCGATCATGTACTACCCACTTAAAGAGGCCTTTCCAGCAGCTGAGGGCAGAGCGCCAAGCGTTCCGGCGCGGTCGCGAGCGAAGCATGCATCGGCGCATCAACCGGCACATCAACCGGCGATGCCAGTGACGCCGGAGCGAAGACCGGGCCTCGTCACACCACCAGACATCAAGCAGGCCACGGCCAGGCTGCCGAATTTCCTAGGCTCCCATACGGTTACACCCATGGTGCCGTTTTCAGCCACCGCGGGACCGCGGCGGAACGCGCTGACAGGACCGTCGGTGGTGGTAGCGCCGCCTCCCCAGGTTGACAAAGACGCTGACCATGCAGCAGCTCGCCGGCTGGCACTGCCGCAAGCTTCGGTAGTTGCTCCGGCGCCCGAGCTTGGTGGGCCTCCCGCAGGACGGGCTGTGAAAGCTCCGAATACGGGTGGCCTGCGAGTGGTGCCGCCTCCTCCATCGGTTCAAAGCGCAGGCAACTCGGCTGGGCGGTTGGGTAAGTTGTCCGGGGCGGGGCCAAATGTCGTACCCCCTCCCCCGTCGGTTCACGGCGCGCACAATGCTGCTGGTGTTGCACGATTGGGTTCGATGGCTGGCGCGGGTTCGCAAGTGGTGCCGCCTCCGCCTTCGGTTGCCGGAACCGGGCGCAGGGACTTGCTGTCCCCTGCGGGTTCACAAGTGGTACCGCCGCCGCCTTCAGTTCAGGGCGCAGGCGCCCCTGCTGGAAGTGCGAGGTTGGGCTCGCTTTCCGGTGCGGCTCCGCAAGTGGTGCCGCCGCCTCCTTTAGTTGCCGGAACCGGGCGCAGGGACTTGCTGTCCCCCACGGGTTCACAAGTGGTGCCGCCGCCGCCTTCAGTTGAGAGTGCGGCCCACACTGGCGCGAGGGGACGCTTACCCTCGTTGTCCGGAGATGGGTCGGGAGATGGCTCGCCGATCGTGACGCCTCCTTCACCAGTGGAGGGTGCGAACAACTCTGGCGCGAGAAAAATTTTAGAACCAATGGATCCCCTGCCGATGGACGCCGCTTCGGACCCACCGGCCAACAGCGAAACCCCACCCACTATCGAAGAGTTGCCTCTCGGTTTGCTGGGGGTGGTTTTTGCCGCGCCGGGCAGTTCCTTTTTTTCCAATTTCGAAGTCTTCGTCGCCAAGAGACGGGTCGGCAAGGACCAACTGCAACTCATAAAGCTGGTTTATGAATTTCTTCCCTATCAACGGCGGCTATCTGAATATGATCTCAACAACCTGCCGCCACGGGTAATCAAGCTGCGCGTAACACCAGATCCGAACTGCGACGAGTCCTTGGGGCAGATCATGCAGGTTCACATTGACCCGAGTCTTCCAGCCACAGAGTACCCAAAACTTCCAGCGGCGTTGCGTTCCTCCAACTTGAACGCAGTGCTGCCCTGTTATCGCACCACCGCAGACGATTTCCTGAAGGCGATGTCGCGAGGCCAGTGAGCTGACGCGGGAAGAATTCCGAAAAGTGCCAGCCCACATTTCGTTTTGGAAGTCCGGGTAAGTTGGTCGTATCATCGAGCCGATGCCAGCGTTCATTCAGATGCTAGCTCCAAGAGAGGAATATGTGCAGGCTCCGTTTACTTCTGGCTGTCGTCTGCTTTGCTGAATGCCTGCTGGCACAATCGCAACACGGGACCGGCTCGGCGAAGCTTGACGGGTCGTCGGTATGGCAGGTAACGCAGCAATTCCTCGGCGCAGCGCACGCCGCCTGCGACGGGTCGTCCCAGACCGGCGAGTGCTTTATCGGCCAGATGTCGAAAGCTGGCGCCCCCACCGCGACCGTAAGCTTTACGCGTGAACTGTACAAGGAGAGTCACGGCGAGTTCGGGATCATGACCGGCTTCCAAGACGAGGGGCCGGTTGCCTTCGCATGGATCACATATCCCTTGCGCGCCAACACTAACTATGGTCTGTTGCTGGTGAATGGACGGCCGGCGATCGTCAACGTCGAGGATCTGAAGTTGCTCGACACAAAAACCATGAAAAGAAATTTCCAGTTTCAGGATCTAAAGAATCAGTTTCCGCAGGTCGATGTGTGGCCAGGGGATCGTGACGGCTTGACTTGGCCGGACGCGCAAGCGGGACCAAATGGCGGAATACAGTTCGTGGTCGCCTATCCGTTGCTTAATGGATGCCACGCCTGCGCCCGCGCTGGACTCGCCATATTCAATTGGAACTTCGATTCGCAAGGGAAGTTTCTTGGGACGACATTCCAGGGCATGACCCCACCGCCGTTACAGTAAGCATCCGTCCGCAGCCGGCGATGAGAGCCGTCCGGCGAAATGACCTTTGGGGGCGTTGCGTCTCCCGATATAACTGAGGCGCCGGCTTCGCCAAACTGCTGGATAGGCCAATGGGCACCTCCTATTGCTGCGAGATGGTGCTGCCAACCGTGGAGAACACATTATTCGCATTCCCGCCGATCAGACGGACGGTCCCAATCACGATCACCAGGATCACCGCGAGCATCACCGCATACTCGGCGATGTCCTGACCGTCGTCGCCTCGCCACAATCTTACCGCTAGATCTGTTGATTTCATGCTCCCTCCCAAGGTGCAGACGATGAAATGAGACCGGATTTTCTGAACTCGGAATATGACCAACTTCTGTGTGCATCCCTCGAGGTCGTGCCCAGCAGCCACTGGCTGCAGCCGCGCGATTTCACCGGCAACGTTCAGAACTTCCTGCCGATGAACGTTGCTACGCCAGGCAGGCGCATTATGCACCCTTGCCGCCTGTGGACGTATGAGGACAACAGCAGGAAAACCGGGTCGAAAATAAATATTTTCCACTCGTGATCCGGGCTCAATGCGGGGGTGCTGAGGAGCCGCGGGTGCAGTTTGCGGCTTGCGGGTGGAAACTTTCCTGGACAGCCGGTAGTCTAATTCCATAGTACAGGTGCGCCTTTTTTCGAATGAAATTCTCAATACAGTTCTGCGCGGTCTTTATCTTTATCTTTCTCTTTGGTTTCCTTTTTTGTGCTGGGGCCCTGGCTGCCGAACCGCCTGTGCCGGCCTCTCCCGCCGCTGTTTCTTCGTCCCCTGTCCTTCCTGCCGAGTTTGCCGGCTGGCAGGTGAAAGGCGTTGTTACGAGGAGCGACGATCCCGCGTCCGCTGATGCGGTGAATGCGCCGGTGCTGAAAGAGTATGGCTTTGTGCGTTTGGAGAAGGCGGCCTACACTCGCGACGACGGCCGCAATCTGACGATCCGAGCCGCGGTGTTTGAAGATGCCAGCGGCGCTTACGGCGCCTTCACCTACTACTATTCTCCCGAGATGGAGGAGGAAACCATCGGCGGGCAGGCGGCTTTTCTGAATAACCGCGTGCTGTTCTATCAGGGGAATGTGCTGGTGGATGCGGTGTTCGACAGAATGAGCGTGATGTCGGCGTCGCAACTGCGGCAACTGGCCGGTCTGCTGCCGCAGGCGGTGGGCGGCAAGAACAACCCGCCGTCGCTGCCCGGGTATCTTCCGAAGCGGGCGTTTGAGAAGAATGTGGAGAAGCACACGACGAAGTACATTCTGGGTCCGGTCGCGCTTGATCGGGTCGGCTCGCCGCTGGCGACTGCGATGGTGGATTTCAAGTCGGGCGCGGAAGTAGTGATGGGGAAATATGCGGTGAACGCGGGCGAGTCCACCCTGATGCTGATTGAATATCCGACGCCGCAGATGGCCGCGGAACGGCTGCGCCAGATCGACGCCTCGCACCAACTCACGCAGCAGCAACCGGGGGTTGTGCCGATTCTCGATGTGGGCCCGTTTTTCGATACACGCACCGGACCGATCCTGGTGATCGCGGCCGGACCACTTTCAAAAAGCGAAGCGCGTGCGCTGATGTCGTCGATCAGCTACGAGGCCGATGTCACGTGGAACGAAAACACCTACGTGAGCAAGAAAGACAATCTGGCGAACTTTCTGTTCAACGCGATTATTCTTTGCGGAATTGTGGTCGGCCTGGCGCTGGTGGCCGGGATCGCGTTTGGGGGCTTGCGATTGCTCGTAAAACGGTTTTTCCCCGACTCCGTGTTCGATCGCCGGGAGGCGATGGAAATCATCTCGCTGCACCTGGAAGATACCCCCCGGCCGCTGCCTCGGGAGCGGTAAGTGACTCAATCGAATGTCGTTAGAGTCGAAAAGAAGGGTTTTCGCTCCATTTTGGGCCCGTTTGCTGACTTGTGGACTCGTCTTGTAAGTGATTGAAAATAAGACTATTTAATCCGAAAATTTTGCTTGACACTGCGCTTTTGAGGCTCATAAGATTCCCGCAGAAAGCTCTGATGGATGGAAACTTCCGTTGGAACTATTCTCCCTTGAAAGAAAAGGCCGCCCAAGTTGCCGGGTGGCCTTTTTGTTTGGAGGCAGAGTAGCAGTTTTCAGTTCCCAGTTTCCAGTTCTCAGTTCTCAGTCAGTTGGCAACGGGCCCGGCGTTCACTGAGAACTGGGAACCGCAATGCAACTGTTGAGTGCTTTCATCCGTATCCTACACAGAGCACAATTTGTTTAGCTTGGAGGGCAAGGGATGTTTTGCGATCAATGTGGTGCGCAGTTGCAAGCTGGTGATTCACGCTGCGGACGCTGCGGCAAAACCGTGCTGGGCCTCGTCGAGCTACGGCGTAGCCGGGTTCGCGAGCACGTCCGGTTGGTGGGCATTCTGTGGATGGCGTACTCGGCGTTGCACGTGGTTGCAGGAATGGTGGTGATCATTGTCGCGCAGACCATCTTCGGCCGCGTGATTCACATTCCCAACGGGCCGCCGCCTGAAGTCACCGTCTGGCTGCGGCCGCTAATCACCTTTGTCGGATGGTTGATCCTGGCGAAAGCGGCGGCCGGCTTCATCGCCGGTTGGGGCTTGCTGCAGCGGCAGGAGTGGGCACGAATCGTTGCCCTGGTGGTGGGGTTCGTGGCGCTGTTGAATGTTCCGATCGGTACTGCGCTCGGCATCTACACGCTGTGGGTGCTGCTGCCCTCGCAGTCCGATGACGAGTACAAAGCGCTGGCGCAGGCCGCATAGCACGGGCGCGGATCGGGCCAAAACTGTTCAAAATTGAACAGACACAAAATTGATAGCGTTGTAAATTGTGTTCCTTCTTAGCCGAGCCGCAGTGGGTGCTGCCGGAGGTCGTCAGATGACGTGAAGCAGCATGCGGCCCACTGTTGTTCGTTTCATTGGTGGCGTGAGTGGCCCCACACACCTGCTAAAACCCACTTACGCCACCCCCCTCTTTTTGTGGTGTGGGGGTTTCTAACATTCGACCAAAGTGCATGTGGCTATCAGCAAAGATGTGCGAGCGCACGCTCGCCGCATGAAGGAACCTGCCATCTGATCTCCGTCTGATCCGCGAACGTTGTGGTAAACAGGGTGGAAAAGCAGTGGAAAAACCCACTTCGGGTGAGATTGACAATCGCTGTCCGAGGCGACATTATTTGCCTACGCAAGTTCCCTGGAAATTTGTTCCTCTGGCCCGGAGGATATCGATGGTCGAGTTTCTTCGCAAGATTTGCACCGACGATCAAGGACAGGATGTCGCTGAGTATGCGGTTATGCTCGCGGTAATTCTGGTGATCGTGATTGGCACTGTGCGTCTGATCGGGGGCAACGCCAACAACGCATTTTCCACCGTTGCCAGTACTCTAGGCTCCCAGTAGAACCAAATATGCTTCTTGGTCGTGGGCATGGGCACGCCTGCGAGTGGTGTGCAGTTGGCGGCATTCAGGCAAAGCACGCTCATTCTTTTTCTTCGTACTCATCGTTTTGCTGAGGGAACTCGGCACCCCAAATCTGCTTTCCCGGCTCCATGCACTCAGCCCCGATTTGCTTCTCCGAGGAGCCCTCGCGAGCCGCGATCCAAGTGACTCGGAATTGTGCTTGCGCATGGCGGTATTGAATTACAATCTCATCTCCAACTTTCATCTCGCCTCGATAACCACCCAACTGCACACCATGGCTGCTGACATCGAGAGTATGCGCGAGATGGCTCTCTTTACTGCCGGCGAACCAGAGTCGCACTGGTAAGACCGATTTGATTCTCTTCGACCGCCGTTTGCCTGCGCGAAATCGAGCCATGTTCCCTCCAACGTTCACTGTACCCGTCGTCGCCTACGTCGTCCTCATCCTCATCGTCATCTTCTCGGCTGCGCCATGGGGCATCTTACGAAAAGTGTTCAAGGTTGAACAGGCAGACCTTCAGCGCTTCGGATTCTTTCTTCTGCTTAGGAGGCTGCGGAAAAAGTCGTCGAGGGCGCGGCCCCGGCCTGCTTGCCATCGGTTTCGCCCCGTTTGTCGGACGCAGCACGGGGCTCGATCCCGAACCCGGAAGGTGGAGCAAATATTCGCACGAGCGACGATGTTCGGTTACGTGGCGCATACAATGACGCCATGAAAGACCTCAGGGATCGAGTGGGCCTTGTAACTGGCGGCAGTCGCGGAATTGGAGCCGCAGTCGCCATCGCACTGGCTAAGGCTGGCGCCGATGTCGCGGTTAACTACCATGAGCGTGCCGACGCTGCGAATGCAGTCTGTTCCGAAATCACCGGGATGGGACGGAGGGCAATCGCGATTCAGGCCGATGTGTCCGTCGCAGCCGAGGTGAGGCGTATGCTCGCAGAAATTGAGGCGCACCTTGGTGGCATCGACGTTCTCGTCAACAATGCGGGTATCGCTCATCCGCGCAAATTGGAGGAGATTGGAGAAGCGGAATGGGACGAAGTGCTCACCGTCAATCTAAAGTCAGTGTTCCTGGTAACGCAGGCTGTGGTGGGCGGTATGCGACAAAGAAAGTGGGGACGCATCATCAACCTGTCTTCAGTCGCTGCCCAGACGGGCGGGGCAGTGGGGGCGCACTACGCCGCGTCCAAGGCGGGGATCATAGGACTGACGCACTCCTGCGCTTCATCGCTCATTGGAGACGGAATCACCGTGAACACCATTGCTCCCGCGCTGATTGAGACCGATATGGTGACCAGCAACCCCAACGCAAACCCGAATCTTATTCCGATGGGGCATTTTGGCTCGGTGGACGACATCGCATCGGTTGCGGTGATGCTGGCGATGAATGACTACATGACCGGGCAGACAATCTCGGTCAATGGTGGCTGGTATATGAGCTAGTCCCACCAACTCCACCCCATGGTGGGACGGTCACGAATCTCGTCCTCGCCTCGGTTCTTCGTGTTCGGCTAAAGTATTAGGCGATGAAATTGACGTTCTGCGCCATGTTCTTGTTCTTCGCGATGAGTGCTTCTGCCCAAAACACAGGCGAGTTTGACAGCAAAGCGGCTCAGCGATTTGCGAATCTTGCCCTCGCCTGCGTACACAAGGAGTACCCGAATCACATTAGCCACACGTTGAATAGCGACGCAGATGCGGCCCCACCACGAAAATTGACGCCTGCCTTTTATGGCTGCTACGACTGGCATTCTTCTGTCCACGGGCATTGGCTCCTGGTTCGCTTGGTCAGGACTTTTCCGGACGCCGCGTTTGTTCAGGGTGCTCGCGAAGCACTGCGGCAGAGTCTCACGGCAGAAAACATCGCGCAGGAGGCTGCATATCTCCGAGGAGAAGGACGCGCCAGTTTTGAGCGCCCGTATGGGCTGGCATGGTTCCTTCAACTGGTTGCGGAATTACGCGAGTGGGACGATCCGCAGGCTAAAGAGATGGCAGCGAATCTGCATCCGCTTGAGAAAGTTGTGCTGGAACGGCTGAACAACTGGCTGCCGAAACTCTCCCACCCTGTGCGGATCGGCGAACACGACCAGACCGCTTTCGCTCTCGGCTTAATGCTGGACTATGCACGCGCCACAGGGGATGCGAAGTTTGCTGACCTGCTGGTATCGAAAGCCAGGCAGTTCTATCTCGGCGACAAAGAATGTCCATTGGCATATGAGCCCTCCGGCGAAGATTTTCTTTCGCCATGTCTCGGCGAAGCAGGCGTTATGCGGCGTGTGCTGGCAAGCGGCGAGTTTGCGCGCTGGCTCCGAACCTTTCTGCCACAGATTTCGCCGGCGAGAAAAGGCGCTTGGTTAGAGCCCGTGGTGTCGCCTGATCCGAGTGATCCCAAGTTGGCACATTTGGACGGGCTCAACCTGAGTCGCGCATGGATGTTGGAAGGTATCGCTGCGGGTCTGCCGAAAGGCGATAAGCGCCTTCCGATGATCCGGGCGGCAGCCGAGGAGCATAGACATGCAGGACTGGAAGCCGTGACTGGCAAGCATTACGAAGGCGGCCACTGGCTGGGGAGCTTTGCCGTTTACCTCGTCACAAGACGGGGCATTTCGCAAAACTAATGTCCCGACATCAAAACCGTGCGTGCGGATGTCACCACCGCCATGAAGCAGCTTGAAGCTCAGATCGCTGGTACCGCAGTTGTACAGCACAAACCAGCAAGCGGTTTGGTAAACTAAAGAAAGCAAACCCGAAGCCGACGTAGCTCAGTTGGTAGAGCAGCCGATTCGTAATCGGCAGGTCATCAGTTCAAGTCTGATCGTCGGCTCCACTCTTTCAATCACTTACCACCTTTTTTACTGCGCCCTCAATTCGTTGTGCCGTGGTTTGTGACGCAGATTTCTTTGCTCGATGGCGTCAACAATATTTCTTTGGACGGAAAGTTCCGATCAACATTGCAAATGCTCCGAGGTCTCGCGGCACGCTGATTCATTCTTTCCGATCACATCAGCCGGCCTGGCACTTGGTAGGTGCGATCTTTTTTCAGCGGGCTCGTTTCGCAACCTATGCCAGGGTCCATCGTCCGAGCTTGGTACGCGAGGCCGTGCAAAAATGACCATGCCGCAGTAATAAGGATGGTTCACAAACGGGACATAAGTCCAAAATAGGACACCACAAAGTACTTGAGTAACTTGTAGTCACACCTTCGCTAAAGCATGATCCCAACTGACGAGATCGGGAGAAATCCTCCCGTCGGTCGGGGGGAATTGTGAAACGTGCAACGGTGGCGGTGTTACTTTCGGGACTGATCGCTCTTCTTACTCTGGGTTTGTCGGGTTGCGGCAGCGGCTCTTCGGCGCCACAGGCCATCGGGGTTAGGTTAGCGCCCAGCGGTACAAAGAGCATCGATCAAGCGCAAACCGTTGCCATCACCGCCGCGGTTGCGAACGATTCGAAAAATGCCGGCGTGACGTGGACCGTTTCAGGCACTAATGGTTCGCAGGGCACGCTGACTAACACCTCCACGACCTCGGCCACTTACAATGCTCCTGCCTCGGTGACCAGCGCGTTCACGGCAACCATCACCGCGGCCTCAGTCACCGATACCACGAAATTGTCGACCTTGACGATTAACGTCAACCCTCTGCCCAGCATCACGACAACTTCTTTGGCAGCGGCAACGGCGGGGACCGCCTACAGCGCCACGCTGGTTGAGACCGGCGGAAGCAGTCCGTACACATGGAGCATCACCTCGGCGCCGGGAGATGAGAAACGAGCGCGGGTTCGCCCAGCCGTAGCTTCTTCGACGCTACCTGCGGGATTAAGTCTGAACAGCAGCACGGGAATAATCAGCGGCACGCCGACTGGCGGAGGCAGCGGCTCCTACACCTTCACGGTCACCGATGCAGCGGGCGCGACCGCGACCCAAGCGATGAACTTTACCGTGAACCCACCTCCGGCGTTGACCATCGCGACTGCGACCTTGCCGGCGGCGGTGATGGGCACGGCCTATCCCCAAACGCAGTTGCAAGCGACGGGTGGAGTTCAGCCCTACACGTGGAGTGTACCGCCGGGAACTTTGCCTGCCGGTTTGACCTTGAGCAGCGCGGGCGTGATCTCGGGCACGCCAACCGGACTTGTCACCGGCCCCATCGGCTTCACCGTGACCGTGACCGACGTGGAGACGCCGACGCCCGCCGCCACCCCTGCCGGTCTGAGCATCGCGGTCAGCGCGCCGCCGCTAAGCGTTACGACGTCATCGCTCCCCGGCGGAACCATGAACAACGTATACGGCAGCCAAACGCTGCAAGCGAAAGGCGGAGTCGGAGCCGACACCTGGAAGTTGGCATCGGGCAGCAGCCTTCCCTCCGGTTTGACCTTGAGCCCCGCGGGTGTGATCGCCGGTATGCCGAACGGAAATTTTGTCGGCCCCACCAATTTCACAGTGGTTGTGACCGACTCGGAGACACCGACGGCGCAGACGGCGACCGCCGGCCTGAGCATCGCGATCACGGTAGCACCGCTGACCGTTTCAAACTCCGGTTCGCTGCCGACAGGCGTCGCCAATTCTGTTTATCCGGGCGTGACCTTGCAGGCCACCGGAGGCATCCAGCCTTTCACCAACTGGACTGTCGTCGGCGGCAACACCAACCTGCCGCCGGGGCTGACTTTGAACCCTGCCACGGGAGCGATCTCCGGCACACCGACCACGGCTGGAACCACGAGCTTCACCGTAACCGTGACCGACTCGGAAGCGACGCCCAAGACGGCGACGAGCGCCACCCTAAGTATCACGGTGAATCCCGCATTATCGGTGACGACCACTTCGCTGCCCGCGGGCGTGGTCGGAACGGCCTACGCTGCGGGTACAACGCTGCAGGCCGCGGGCGGCATCTCGCCCTTCAGTTGGTCGATTACAACCGGCAGCCTGCCCGTTGGGCTGAGTTTGAACTCGAGCACCGGCTCTATCACTGGCAAACCCACCGGTCCGGCTGTGGGCACAATCATCTTCACGGTCACCGTGACCGATTCCGAATCGCCTTCAAAGACGGCGACGCAGAGTCTGAGCATTGTCATCACCGCACCGCAGCTAACCGTCACTACAACCACGGCCAGCCTGCCCACCGGCGTGATCGGCAATACTTACAGCACAACGCTCGCGGCGAGCGGCGGAGCCGGTGCCTACACTTGGGCGGTGACCGGCGGCAACGCCAGCCTGCCCCCAGGGTTGACGCTGAACACCGCGACGGGCGTGATCTCCGGAACGCCAACCGCGACGGGCCCAACGACTTTCACCGTTACCGTGACCGACTCGGAGACTCCGACAGCGCAAACTGCGTCCGCGAGCCTTACTATCTCCGTCAACAACAGCGCACCATTAGGCATAACCACAACTACGGCTCAGCTACCCACAGGCGTCACCGGTACGGCTTATCCCCCAACGACACTTCAGGCCAGCGGCGGAGTGACGCCCTACACATGGAGTTACACGGGCAGCTTGCCGACGGGCTTGAACTTATCCGCCAGCGGCGTTATTACCGGTACTCCGACCGCGACGGGGACCTTCAACTTCACAGTCAAAGTCACCGATTCGACCAAACCAACCGCAAATACCAAGACCGCCAGCCTGAGCATCACCGTCGATACCCCGATCACCGTCACTACGACTTCGCAGCTGCCGACCGGCTACGTTGGATTGGCCTATTCGCAGACGCTCGCGGCTTCGGGCGGTTCGGGCAAAGGCTACACTTGGGCGGTGAGCAGCGGCTCGGCGCTGCCTGGGGGATTGACCCTCTCCGCGGCAGGCGTTCTGAGCGGCAAACCCACAACCGTGGGCAACCCAAGCTTCAGCGTTACGGTGACGGATTCGGCTTCGAACACCGGCACTGGGACGCTTTCCATGACCATCAAGGCCGGGGTCAGCATCACCAGTTCGACCCCGCTGCCGACGGGCTACGTCGGATCGGCCTATTCGCAGACTCTGACTGCCACCGGCGGTTCGGGCACAGGCTACGCTTGGTCGGTGACCAGCGGCTCGACGCTGCCTGGGGGATTGACCCTTTCCGCGGCAGGCGTGCTAGGCGGCAAACCTACGACGGTGGGCAACCCAAGCTTTAGCATTACGGTGACGGACTCCCTCTCGAACACCGCCACTGCAGCGTTTTCCATGACCATCTCGACGGGGGTGAGCATCACCACCGGATCCCCCCTGCCGACCGGCTACCAGGGAACGGCTTACCCAGCAACCACATTCGCAGCCACGGGAGGCACGGGCACAGGATACAGTTGGACTTGGGCAGCAGCCAGCGGTTCGTCATTACCGGCCGGGCTGAACCTCTCGACAGGTGGCCTGATCTCTGGGATTCCGACCGCGGCAGGCACATTCAACATCGTTGTGACGGTGACGGATTCGGCACTCAATACGGCGTCGTCGACCTTCTCGCTGACCGTCGAAGCCACGCTCACCATCACGACCACAAGCCCGCTGAAGACCGGCACCGTCAATGTTGCCTACTCGCAGCAGTTAGCGGCGACGGGCGGCACGGGCGCTGGCACCTATACATGGAGTACTAATACTGCGGGAACCAGCAGCCTCGCGGCAGTTGGCCTAAGCCTGTCCCCGGCAGGTCTGGTTTCCGGCGGGTCGCCGTCCCTCGGAAGCGCTAGCTTCACGGCTACGGTGACCGATTCGGCCAGCCACACGGCGTCGGTCACGTTCGCGGTGACGATCGCCAATTTGCTGACCGTCACCACCGCAACTCTCCCCGCGGCGACCACGGGAGCCGGCTATTCGCAGACACTTTCGGCGGCGGGCGGCTCCGGCACGGGCTACACTTGGTCGGTTTCGGGAACCAGCAACCTTGCGACCTTCAACCTGAGCCTCAGTAGTGCAGGCGTAATTTCTGGTACGCCGGCGACCACCGGAACGGCCAGCTTTACGGCCAAGGTCACGGATTCTGCGAGCAATACCGCAACGCAGGCTTTGACGATTCAGGTTTACAACGCCCTGAGTCTGCCCACGCCTAACCCCTCCTCACTGGGCTCCGCAACAGTGGGCCAGTTCTACACCGGAACGATCACCGCCTCCGGCGGCAGCGGGAACTTTACCTGGACGGTTACGGGTCTTTCTGACAACCTAGGTTCCAGCCCCAACGGCGCCACACTGACCATCAGCGGAACGCCCAATACTCCCACCGTGGTCTCGTTCAACGTCTCGGTGCGGGACAACATTACGCTCGCCACGGCCGCCAACACTTACACCATCACCGTCAACAACGCGCCAGCATTGTCTCTGCCTCCGGCTGGCCCTCTGGCGAACGCAACCATCAACCAAAACTACTCTGGAGCGATCAACGCCTCCGGCGGCGTAGGACCTAACTACACCTTTACGGTGAATGGCGCCACTGTTCCCACCAGCGGGACTGCCGTCGCTCTTGGCAACGGCACCTTGGCTGTCTCCAACACCGGGGGCAACACACTGTCGATTGGCGGAACGCCCACCTCGATCGGCACCGTCTCGTTCACGGTCGCGGTGACGGACAGCGCGAGCGACAACGCCGGCCCGAACACGTACACCATCGCCGTCATCAACCCGGGAGCGGCCTACACGGTCTCCGGCACGGTGGGTTACGGCGGCTCGAAGAGCGGGTGGACCTATCTCGAGCTGTACAGCAACAACTGCAGCGGCTGCAACAACAACCTGGGCACGAGCATTTCCGAAGCCACACTCACGTCGGGAGGGGCCTTCACCATCCACGGCGTGCCGCCCGGCACCTACACCTTGCAGGCCTTCATGGACAACCTGGGCTATGGCGCCCAGAACGCATCCAACCCCACGGGCAGCATCCAGAACGTGACCGTTACCAACGAGGGCGTGAGCGGCCTCGCGGTTGTACTGACGGATCCACCCGCGGTGACTCTCAGTACGGCTCCCACTTGGAAGAGCAGCATTGGGTCGGGCGCATTCAGCGGCGGCGCCTTTGTCTCCTTCCAGACAATCCAGAACAGCAACGGCATAGAGATGCCTGCTTCTTACACCGTCGAATGGAGCACCAGTTCGTCGTTCAGCACCGTCACCGGGAGCAAGAGCTTCGCGGCAACCGGCGGGAACAACCCCTGGATCGTGAACGGGCTCACGAACGGCACTACTTACTATTTCCGCGCCCAGGGCGTGGCGGGCAGCTCGACCAGCGCCTGGTCAGCCACCTCCAGCGCCATCACCATCGACCCGCCCACGGGCGGATACGCGGTCTCCGGCACGGTCACCTTTAGCGAGACGGCCAGCGGGCCGCTGTATGTCGGGTTCTACGACCAGAACACGAGCAACGTCTATGCCGATGTGGTGGGAAGCAAGGCGAGCCCGCCGAAAAGTCCGGCATCGTACTCGGTCAACGTTCCCGCCGGATCCAATTACTTTTTCTTTGGGATCCTCGACCAGAACAACACCGGCCTCATCAGTGGACCGGGACAAGTCTCCAATACCGGTGGAAACAACAACACGGCCCCGGTAGTCATCAGCGGCACCACGACCGGCAAAAACCTGATCTTGCCCAGCACCAACAGTGCTGCCACCGTGATGACGCAGAACTCGGAACAGATCAACCAGAACGGCACCAGCAGCAATTACAGCGTCGGCTTCAATGTCAACGGTCTCCTGAAACTGCCGGTGGCGGTCGAGATTGCCACGGAATCCGATGCGGGAGTGGTGATCCCGGCGGACATTGCCGCTGGCGGCTTTAACGGCAACGGCGACCAGTTCAGCTTCTGGACCGGCCTCAACGGCGCCGCACCGAAAGTCGGCGATACCTATACCCTTGACGTCACCTACAGCGATAACACTACGCAGATCCTGACCGTCACGGTCAGCGCCGTGCTCGACGCCTTTGTCACCCCCATTTCGCCTGTGGGGACCAGCGCCAGCTTGACGCCCAACTTCAGTTGGACCGATCCCGCTAACGCCAGCAACTACACCTATCAGTTCTGGTTGTGCTGCAACTCGAACAACAACGGCAACAACACAATCTGGCAGATACCTGGCAACAACTCCAACTCGAACGGCTTCTCCAGTTCCATCACCTCCCTCACCTGGGGCAGTGATCCGACGAACCCGAACAATCCGCCGAACGTGTCCAGCCTGAACGGCAGCACGAACTACAACTGGCAGATCCAAGCCACGGACATCAACGGCAACTCCGCGCAGGTACAGGTGAGCTTCGAGACGCCGGCAACGCCCCTGACGTTGCCCACACCCGGCTCCGTGGGGACCGCAGTGATCGGCCAAGGCTTCAACGGTGCGATCAACGCCTCAGGCGGCGTGGGACCTAACTATACCTTCACGGTGAATGGCTCCGTTGTCCCCACCGACGGGACCGAGGTCAGTCTAGGGGACGGCCTGTATGCCTACAACACCGGCGGCAACACGTTGTCGCTGACCGGAACGCCCACCACGGCCACCACGGTCTCGTTCACCGTCGCGGTGACAGACAGCGGGAGCGACACGATCGGCCCATACACCTACTCAATTACGGTCACTCCAGCATCGGCGCTCTCGATCCAAACGACGACGATGCCGGGCGGCAATGAGGGCTGGGCCTACAACACTTACATCCAGGCCAACGGCGGAGTGCAGCCCTACACCTGGAGCATCACCAGCGGCAGCAGCAACCTTACCGCCGTGGGGCTCACCTTCACCAACAACCCTCAGAACAACCAATCGGAGGCGGAGATCTCCGGAACGCCGAGCGCGACCGGAACCGCAAGCTTCACGGTTCAAGTCACCGATAATGAAGGGACCATGGTCAGCCAGCCCCTCAGCATTGCGGTTACGGGCTGTACGAACAACAGCAAGCTCTCAGGCAACTACGCCATGTTGATCCAGGGCTGGTCGGACGCTAGCCAAGGCGAAGTGTTCTTAGGGCTCGCGGCCAGCTTCGTAGCCAACGGCAGCGGCAGCATTACGTCGGGAGCGGGAGATTACAACGACCCAACAGACGGCTATGCAGCGGTGACCATCGCCAACACCAGCACCTACTGTGTGGCCGGCAACGATCAAGGATTGATGACCATTAATACCAACCAAGGCAGCTTACCCCTGGCCTTTGCTTTGCAATCCAGCGGCAACGGCAGCATTATCGCCTACCAGTCGAACAACGGTTTCCAGGGATCCGGCGTGCTGCTCAAGCAGACCACCAGCGCGTTCTCACTTTCCAAGATCACTGGGCCCTATGCGCTCGGACTTATCGGCGTAGACCAGGGCGGCAACCGATTTGGATTGGCCGGCGCATTTACTGCCAACGGCACAGCCGACTTGACCAGTGGACAGTTGGATGCTAACGATAATGGAAAAGTCAATGGCGGAAACGGCATCGGCAGCCCGATGACCTTCAGCTCGAGCGACGTCAGCACAGTCAATACGACGACCGGGCGTGGCACAGTCGGCATTGACGTTACAGGCGTCGGCACACTGAACTTTGCCTACTATGTAGTCAGCGCCACTCAACTGTTGCTGATCCAAACCGATGCGATCAGCGGCCCAGGCGGCTCACTCTTTACGGGCCAGATTCTCCAGCAAAGCGGCACGTTCAGTGACGCGTCGCTCAACGGCGTCAGCGTGATCGAAGTGCAAGGTCTCGATACTAGTAACTCGCCTGCGACGCCCGATGCACAGGCCGGGTTCTTCACCGCCAACAGCTCCAACGACTCGTTCTCGGTGGCTATAGACGAAAACGATGGAGGCACGATGGAATCGGATAGCGGTTCGGGGAGCTATAGCGTGGCGGCGAACGGACGCGTAACGCTGACCGGCGCGGGGAACCACCCGCCGGAGCTTTATATGATTGCCAAGAACCAGGCGTTCGTGCTTGGAACGGACGGCATCGTGTCCTTCGGTACGTTGACGCCGCAGCAGGCGATCACCTTCTCGGACTCGTCCTTCAGCGGAAACTATTTGGGTGGAAGTGAACAGCCAGTCAACTCGAACGTGAAGGCGAGCGTCCTCCAGGTAGACGCCGCTGGGACCGGCACTCTTACCGGAACTCAGTACCAAATCAACAATTGCGGAAGCGGGTGTACGGAGCCGAATATCAGCTCCATACCCTCGGGGTTGACTTATGCCCCCGACCCCGATGGGCTGAACGGAAAATTTGACATAGACCAGGCCGGCACCCCTCAAGTGTACCTCTACATGATCTCTACCACGCAGGCCGCGATCCTGAACGTGGGATCGGGCAATTGCTCGGGGGGATCAGGCGGTGGTAACTGCAACCCGGGGCTGCAAGATTTCCATCAGTGACGGTAACGGCAGTGCAAATCGCGGACCGGCGGCTTCATGCCGCCGGTCCGTTTCTTCTTCCAGGCTTTCGGCCAACCAATAAAATCAAATGTTAGTCACGGAGACCAGGTTGGAGTAGCCCTCCAACGTGGTTTATGCGACCGCGCGGTTTCGCAGCGAATCTAAGGGGGAAGATCAAACGGAAGCATCGAAAACGAAAATCCTGGAGTCCACAATGAAGGCCATTGTTGTTCGTGAATTCGGGGGTCCCGAAGTCCTGAAGCTCGAAGAAATCCCCACGCCGCGTCCTGCCGCCGGCCAGGTCCTGGTGCGCATCCACGCCGCGGGCGTGAACCCATATGACACTTATATGCGCACCGGCACTTACGCTATCAAGCCGCCATTGCCGTATACGCCGGGCTCTGATGGCGCCGGTGTCATCGAAGCCATTGGTGAAGGCGTGCACAAGGTGAAGCCGGGCGCTCGTGTTTATGTAGCGAAGACGGTGACCGGTGCGTACGCAGAATATGCGTTGGCATTGGAGAGCCAGGTTCATCCGCTTCCAGCGAAGATTACATACGCGCAAGGGGCGGGCGTGTGGGTTCCGTATGGCACCGCGTATCACGCGCTGTTTCAGGCTACGAGAGCTCGTGCCGGCGAAATCCTGCTGGTCCATGGCGCCAGCGGCGGTGTGGGTCTCGCGGGTGTTCAGATTGCGCGCGCCCTGGGCCTGATGGTCTTGGGCACGGCCGGTACGGAGAAAGGACTCGAACTGGTAAAGCGGGAAGGCGCGCACCACGTGTTCAATCACACGCAGTCGGGCTACGTGGAGGAGATTCTGAAGGCGACCAAGGGGATTGGTGTCGACCTCGTTCTTGAAATGCTCGCCAATGTGAACCTCGGCCAGGACCTGAAACTGCTTGCTCCGCAGGGCCGCGTGGTCGTCATTGGCAGCCGCGGCGACGTCAGCATCTCGCCGCGCGACCTCATGACGCGCCGCGCCTCAATTCACGCCTTTACTCTCTGGGGCATTACGGAAGCCGAGGAAAAGGAGATTCACGCCGGGCTCATGGCCGGCCTGGAGAATGGCACCCTGAGGCCGATCGTCGGGAAGGAGTTGCCGCTGGCAGAGGCTGGCCGCGCTCATAAAGAAGTCATGGAACCGGGCGCCTTCGGCAAAATTGTTCTGCTTTCGTGAACCCAAAGCAGAATCACGGCTGCGGAACTCAACGCGCGCAGCTTATGACGTCGTCGATAGAGATCAGAGGTAACCTCTGCAATCTGACCTCTAACCTGCGACCTCCTGCGATTGGATGAATAACCTATGAACCATGAACAGCGCCTCTATCTGGAAGATCTGTACGTCGGCCAGCGGTTCACGTCCGGCACCTATCGGATGGACGAAGAGCGGATCAAAGCGTTCGCAGCAGAATTCGATCCGCAGCCGTTTCATCTCGATGAGGCAGCCGCTCAGGCCACCGTGTTCCACGGGTTGTGCGCGAGCGGGTGGCACACCGCTGCAGTTGCCATGCGGCTTATGGTCACCGGAGGATTGCCGCTGGGCAATGGGATCATCGGGCTCGGCGGCGAGTTGGCGTGGCCCAAGCCAACCAGGCCGGGAGATACTCTGCAGGTGGAAAGCGAGATCCTCGAGATTCTGCCCTCCCGGTCTAAGCCAAACCAGGCCGTCGTCAAGGTGAAAAGCACTATGCTGAATTAGGATGGCGAGCCAGTGTACGTGTTTGCGCCCAAGATCCTCGTTTTTAAGCATCCATCGGCGAAAACGGCCACAAGATATCCTTAATATCGTTGTTGGTAGCGTTTGAACTACTGCGGAATCTGAAACAGGACTTTGTAGCCGCGCTGGAAAGCGCGCAAGTGGGTGCGCATCGCTTTGCGCGCTCGCCCGGGATTTCGCTGCTTCAACACCTCTAAAATCGCACGGTGCTGCTTATAGGCGAGTTCCATGCCGGCGGGCAAGAGCAAGCTTTTCGCGATTAGTTCCTGCAGCCCTTCTCTGATGTGCTTCAATAGTTCGGTCAAAACCTCGTTCTTGCCGGCGGCCGCAATTGCAAGGTGGAAGCTCAGATCGAGTTCCCTGAATCCTGCGCCACCCTCATCGATGGCGGCCTTCATCTCGCGCACGATTTTTTCCAGGGTCCGGAAATCCTGGTCCGTAGCTCGCTGTGCGCACAGGCCTGCCACCTCCGTCTCCAGCAGCAGGCGAGCTTCAGAAAGGTCGTTCACGTCCTTCTCGGTATTCAGCACACCTTTCGCGAGTAGTGGCCCCTCCAGGTACTTGGAGCGCTGTTCAGCGACGTAGCTGCCGCCACCAGCGCGCACTCGAATCATGCCGATGAAGGCCAGCGACTTCAATGCTTCCCGTAACGTGGACCTGCCAACATGGAAGACTTTGCAGAGCTCCGCTTCAGAAGGCATTTTCTCGCCGGGCTTCCAGCGTTTGGCGGCCAGTTCGGATGCCAACTGCATGGCAACCTGCTCGCTCAGCGTGGTTCGGGAGACTGGTTTCAAATCCGCCATACTGGCGCTGTTCACAGGTTCTTCTCCTTGGAGATGGGCAAAGGCTGGTTCGAAACCGCCCGAGCCCCTCTCGTGCGTTCCCCCGGCGAGGTCGTTTGGTGCGGTCAGAATAGCAGACAAGCGGGTCGGGAGCCAACACTTATCAGATAAGCTGATAATCTGCTTGACCACATGAGTGCTTCTGTGGCATAAATATTGGCGGTCATAATGTGGCCCTCATAAAATAACGCGTACGGGCTGCTAGCTTGCGCGGGCATACAGGATTACAATCCCTCACCAGCATTCCTGTAGGCTCCAGGAGGAACCCGTGACCTCGGCAAATGCTCCGGTACCCAAAACCGCTCCCACTTCAGGCAACCCGCTGGCGTGGATAGTGGCGCTCGTAGCAGTGGTTGTTGCCACCGTACTGATTTTGAGAATTCCGCCCCTGCCCAAGCCTTGGCCGCAGAACTACGATCCCACCGGGAGTTGGTGGCTTTCGACATTGATCGCCGCGCTGCCGATCGTGGTCCTGCTCGGAACGCTGGCGTTGCTGCACATAAAGGCCCACTACGCCGCATTGCTTGGACTCGCCACGGGCCTGGTGACAGCCGTATTCGTCTTCCATATGCCGGCGCGTTTAGCGGCGGTCACGACCGTGTATGGCGCTGGATACGGGCTGTTTCCCATCGGTTGGATCATCTTGAACGTCATCTTCCTCTACCGGATGACGCTGCAGACCGGCCGCTTCAAGGTCTTGCAGGAAAGCATGACGGGCATTACCCAGGACACGCGCCTGCAACTGCTGCTGATCGCCTTTTCCTTCGGCGCGTTTTTTGAGGGCGCATCCGGGTTCGGAACGCCGGTCGCGGTCACCGCAGCGCTTCTGATCGGCCTGGGCTTCAAGCCGCTGCAGGCCTCCGGCTTGTCGCTGATCGCCAACACGGCACCGGTGGCCTTTGGCGCGCTCGGCACGCCGATCATTGCTCTCGCCGCGGTTACCGGTTATAGCGAGGTTGTTCTGGGCGCGCAGGTCGGCCGCATCCTGCCATTCTTCTCCGTGCTGGTGCCCTTCTGGCTGGTGTGGGCGTACGCCGGCTTCAAAGGGATGAAGGAAATCTGGCCGGCGGTTGCGGTGGCCGGTGTTACCTTTGCCATCCCGCAATACCTGGTTTCGAACTTCCACGGGCCGTGGCTGACGGACATCATTGCGGCCGTGGTCTCGATGGTCTGCCTTATCCTGTTCCTGAAGATATGGCATCCGAAAACGATTTGGGGGCACGAGGGACACGAGGAAAGTAAGGAGCGCGCCGCTCGCGGTCATCACGGTTACAGCAACGCCGAGGTCGCTCGCGCCTGGGTGCCATGGCTGGTACTCAGCGTATTCGTCTTCTGCTGGGGCACGTTCACCGGTAAGAAGATCATGAATACTCCGGAGAAGGTGTTCACCTCGATGAAAACCTGGTCAACGCCGCCGAGTAAGATCACCAACCCGCAGTTTCCCGTGACCGGTCTTAACCGGCTGTCCGAACGCATGCCCCCGGTCGTCGCGAAACCTACGCCCGAGGGCGCAGTCTTTGGCTTCAACTGGCTTTCCGCCACGGGGTCGGGGATCCTGTTCGCGGCGATCATCTCCGGCTTCATCATGGGCCTGTCGCTCCCGCAGATCATTGTCATATGGTTTCAAACCCTGTGGCACATCCGGTTCTCGCTCATGACCATCGCCGCCATGCTCTCGATCGGCATCCTTACCCGCTACTCGGGTGTGGACGCCACCATGGGTCTGGCGTTCGCGCGAACGGGGGCAATGTATCCGTTCTTCGGGACCTTGCTCGGGTGGTTGGGCGTGGCCCTGACCGGTTCCGACACCTCGTCCAACGTGCTGTTCGGCAGCCTGCAGAAGATCTCGGCACAGCAGATCGGGCTCTCTCCCATCCTGATGGGCGCCGCCAACAGTTCGGGTGGGGTCATGGGCAAAATGATTGATGCGCAAAGCATCGTCGTTGCCAGTACGGCGACGGAATGGTACGGACACGAGGGAGACATACTGCGTTATGTATTCTTCCACAGCCTGGCGCTGGCGGCTCTGGTGGGAATCATGGTGACGCTCCAGGCCTACGTGTTTCCGTTTACGCGTTTGGTGGCGCGGTAGAGAAGGTTTTGGATAGCGGGTGGATCCTGGCGGTCCGGGCAAGAACCTCCCATCGCCTAAGAAGGTTGGACTCGCTGAAGGTTAAATCGTGAACCGCAAAGTATCTCTATTCGTCCCTTGCTTCGTGGACCAACTGCTGCCCGAGGTAGCGGTCGACACGGTCAAGGTGCTGCGCCGGATTGGCTGCGCAGTTGAGTTCCCCGAGGACCAGACTTGTTGCGGTCAGCCTGCCCTCAACACCGGATACTGGGGGGATGCGCGGCCGTGTGCCGAGCATTTTGTTCGCGTCTTCAAGAATGCCGATGTTGTCGTGTCTCCATCCGGTTCGTGCGTCAGCGTGATCCGCCTGTTTTACCCGGAACTGCTGGCCCACAGTTCGTTGCGTGAAGACGCCGCCGCCTTAGCCAGCCGCACCTTTGAGTTTTCGGAATTTCTCGTGAAGGTGGCCGCTGTCACCCAGGTGGGCGCCATATTCCCTCACACCGTTACGTATCACGCTTCCTGCCACGGGCTGCGCGAGCTTAAGCTCCGCGACGAGCCTCTGCGGCTTTTGCGCCAGGTCGATGGGCTGAAGCTGATTGAAATGGTCCGCTCCGAGGAATGCTGCGGTTTTGGCGGAACCTTTGCCGTAAAGTTCGCCGACATCTCCGGCGCCATGGGAACTTCGAAGGCTGAGAGTGTGGCCGCGACGGGCGCCGAGTTCGTGACCGCGACCGATCCCAGTTGTCTGATGCACCTGCGAGGAATTTTGGGCAAGCGCCAGGCGTCAACCCGCACCATTTATCTTGCCAGCATCCTCGCGCAGGACGGCTTGGCGCAGAAGAGCTCTGCGCAGGGGAGACCGTGAGCCAAACTGCCGCACAACGCTTTCTGCAGGACGCAGCCGTGAAGTCGGCGGACTTGGTGCACCGCGAAATCATCCAGCGCGGCATGGACAGCTACGATGTGGCACACCTCAAGGGGCGCGCGCGCATCAAGGACTGGGAGGCTGCTCGCCAGAAGTGCCAGGAGATCAAGCGGGAAGCTATCAATCATCTCGATCGCTACCTTCTCCAGTTCGAAGAAAAAGTGATCGCGCGCGGCGGACATGTTTTCTGGGCGGCCAATAGCGAAGAAGCTTGCACCTATGTGAAGAACCTCGCCACCCGGCTCGGTGTGCGCACGGTGGTAAAGTCGAAATCCATGGTCACGGAAGAAATCCAGCTCAGCCCAGTTCTGGAGAAGGCGGGCATTAAGGTCTGGGAAACCGATCTTGGCGAGTTCATCGTACAACTGCGCGAAGAACCGCCCTACCACATCGTCACCCCCGCCATGCATCTCAACCGTGGCCAAATCGCCAAGTTGTTTCGGGAGAAATTGGACCCGGCAATCGACAGCGACGACCCGGTGTATTTAATGGCGGCCGCGCGCCGAATATTGCGCAAGGCCTTCTTTGCCGCCGAGATGGGCATTTCGGGCGCGAATTTTCTGGTGGCGGACGCGGGCGTCATCGCCATTTCCACCAACGAAGGCAACGGCCGTCTGTGCACCAGCATTCCACGCATTCACGTGGTGGTCACCGGCATCGAGAAAATCATTCCCCGGCTCGAAGATCTGGCGGTGTTATGGCCGGTGCTCGCCACCTCCGGCACCGGGCAAGGCATCACGACCTACGGCACGCTGATCGGCGGACCGCGCCGCCCCGGCGAAGTCGACGGCGCGGAAGAATTCCACGTGGTGCTGGTGGACAACGGACGCAGCCAGTTGCTGGCCGATGCCGAACAGCGCGAGGTGCTGCACTGTATTCGCTGTGGCGCGTGTCTGAATATTTGTCCCGTCTTCCGCCATGTCGGAGGACACACTTATGGCACGACCTATCCCGGACCGATCGGCAGCGTGCTTACGCCGCATCTGAATGGCATCAAGGAGTTCAAACACCTGTCCTACGCGTCGTCGTTGTGCGGCGCTTGCAGCAGCGTTTGTCCGGTGAAAATCGATCTGGCTCACCACCTGTTGCAAAACCGCCGCAACGCCACCGAGGCAGGAGCCACGAAGTCGAGTGAGCGGTTGATCTTCCGGGCTTGGCGCTACGCCATGCTTCGTCCCCGTATGTACGCGCTCGGTGGCTGGTCGGTGCGCAAGGCTCTGCGCATAATTTACGGCCTGGGACTCGCGGGAACCATCCTCGACCCGATGCGGGTGTGGAACCGTTATCGCTCGCCCGTGCCGCTGCCGTCCGAATCATTTCGTGCGCGTTGGAGAAAAGACCTTGGTACAAACTAAAGAAGCGCAAACTGAAAATCCAAGCCGCGACCGGATTCTGGAGCGGATTCGCGCTGGATTGCGCACCGTAGTTCCGGAGCCCGCGGCGATGCAATCCGGCCAAGTGATCTTTGATGCAATTAACAATCCTCTCGAGCGATTCCAGCAGGAATGCGTTGGCAATCTCATGGAATGCACGCTAACCGCGGATTCTGCCGCGAGTGCGCGACAGCTTTCGAAGGTTCTCCAGTCGCTGCCTGAGGGAGAAACTTTCGTGCAGGACGATCCAACGCTGCGCCGGCTCATCGAACTGGCCGCGCCTGCTCGGGCGATCCGCTGGTCGAGTCAAGGCGCGCCGGGCGAAGCTTCGCAGGCGACGGTCACGCTCGCCGAAGCTCTCATCGCACAAACCGGGTCGATTCTGGTGACCGCAGCGTGCGGCGGTCGAGGCGCCTCGGTGATCGCCCCCTGTCACATCGTTTACGCGACTGTGGCACAACTGGTTCCCGATCTGGCCACTGCCCTGAGCCGCGTCTCGCAGGAACGAAAACTCGACAGCAACTCGTTCGCGTGCGTCATCAGCGGCTCCAGCCGCACCGCCGATATCGAAAAGATTCTGGTGCAGGGAGCGCATGGACCGCGAAGGCTGGTGGTCGTCTTGCAGACCGCAACCTAATCACTAGCAATGTCAGGATTCGGCCTGTCCCAGCCTGGTCAGCCTCGGGATCAGGATCAGAATGAGCCCATAGAAAAGAAGTGAGACCACGAGTGATCCTGCATTGCCGAATCGCAGATCCTCGAACAAGAGCTTCAGGGCGCCAAAGGCGACAGCAGCGTAAGCAACCCAGCGCAGTTCGACCCGTTTCGAACGGGAACCGAGGTAGCTCAGCGCCAGGGCAAGCAAACATGTCACCACCGTCCGAACCACCGAAAGACGCGAAGCGATCAGCCCCACGCGACCCGAGGCGAGCCACACGATCGCAACAATAGCCAGGGCTGCCGCAGCGAAACTGAACAGCACCGCCGGAACCACCCAAAGCAGCCGCCGCTTACGATTATCTTCCGAAACCCGCGACCCGATGACGTAGCAGAGCAAGGCCGAAACGGACACCACCCAAACCCGCCAGTCCGGGTTCCCAGGCACGGTCCCCGCCAGTGCGTTTTGCGCATAACTCGGAAAAGGCGAGTTGGCTGCCGCCGCTGCCAGATAAAAGGATGCGTGCATGCCGAGGCTGAGCTTGCCCGTGCGTGAGTACAGGAAGGCTGCGGTCGCTGCCGCCAGGCACAAGAACGGCACCTGGAAAGCTTCGGGAAAGAGCATGAAGCTTCCCGCCAGCAGGAGTGCGGCCGCGTAGTTCGCGCACACCCGGCGATTTCGCGTGTATGCGTCTGCCACGAACCGCCACAGCGCGCCCCAGTAGCATACCGCCGCCGACAGCAGGAAAAAGACGCCGAGCATCGGCGCCGAAGCGCCCTGGCTGGCGCGGAGCGATCCCCAACTCGCAACCACAAACGCCACCACGCCCTGCGCGATTTCAAAGATAGTGAGGCGATTGCGCAACGCGAAGCTGCGAATCCCAATGCTTCCCAGGTAGATGGCAAGCAGCGCAAAGCACAATCCCGTCAGCGTGGTTGCGCCGATGGGGCGATAGCCAGCCGGAACGCCCTCGGGAGATGCCAGGAGATAGACGAGCAGCCAAACCGCCAAATCCGCGGCGACGGCGGGAACCGCTCTCAGACTGAGCCGGTGCCCCAGGCAAGCAACAACTTCAGTGGCCAGGGCCACGGCCAGGAGCGCAGCCGTAAAAGGCACAAGCTCATGCGTCTCGACGATGAGCGCCAAAGCCGTGGCCACCGCCGCCAAGGTTGCCACCCACGGTATCACTTGCAGGTTTTGCCGCCAGGCCAGTGCCAGCGCCAGTACAACGAACGCAACCAGCAGAGTTGCCGTGACGCTCGGTGGCAGAACCTGAAAACGTATTGTGGCTTCCCACAACAGAGGCGAGAAGATCAGTGCGGACGTGACTCCGTAGGTGACGCTGGCAATGTGACTCTTAGCGCGAATCCTGACGGCCCAGACCATCCACATGCCCGCGTAAAGAATGGCGACGGCCAGCACCGGCAAGTGTGGCAACATGCCCGACTCAGAGATAGCGCGCAGCAGGTAAGCCCCGGCGATTGCGAGGATCGCCTTTCCGAACACGGGCACGGCCGCCGCCGGCCGCTCCAACGCAGCTTGTGCCGGCATCATCGCGGGAGGCCGCGCTTGGGGTTGGGCAGCGCGGGCAGATTCAGGCCCTACAGGAGTCGGCTTCTCGCGCTGTTCCTCTAATGCGGAGACGCGCCTTTCGAGTTCGCGCAGTCGTTCACTGACTTGCTCCGCATCCAACGCGATCCCGTCGTGCACTTGCGCCATTTGCTTCTCCGCATCAGTCCTGTTGCGACGGAGCTAGTTGATTCCCCGCGCCGGAGCGGCGCTGATGGCGGGCGCCGGGCTTGACTCCAGCCAGGGTGGCAGGAGTTTCACCAGAACCCACAGGATGATAAAGGGAAGAATCATGAGTATGAGCGCGGGTAACAACCCTTCCCGCGTGGCGAAGTCCATTTTGTAAGTGGTGTACCCGAGAAAACTCTTGGAGAAAAGCTGGCCGCCGATTACCACGTTCCAGCGCATGGCAAAGATGCCCATCAGAGTCAAACATCCCGCCAGGCCATAGATCCGCTTGCGCGCAACATCGGCGAGCTTCACAAACTGGATCAGACCGATCAACACGATGGGCGTTACCGTGCCCAGGAGGATCTGGATGATCACCTGGGATGTCCACAAGCGCGTATGCACCATGAAATCCAGGCTGCGGAAAGACTCGTCGGCCTCATAGATTCTTTGCAGCAGGTCCAGCATCTCCAGGCTGAAATCGATGATGAAGGTGTAGAGCAGATAGCGCGCGATCGTGTCCAGGCAGCGCATGTCGATTTCCCGCCCGCGCAACCGCGAAGAGACCATGTAAATCAACATGACCGCGGCAATGCCCGACACCATGGCCGAGAACACGAACACGATCGGCATCAGCGGCGATGACCACCACGGATTCGCCTTGACCGAGCCGAAAATGAAGCCGACATATCCGTGCAGAAGAAACGCGGAGGGAATTCCAATCAGCGTGATGAAATACCCGAGCCGCTCATCGATGTGCAGCGAGCGTTCACTGATATTCCTGGAGCCGAGAGTCAGGACACGATAGACCAGACGCTTCCAGCCCTTCTCGTTCTGGGACATCACCACAATGTCGCGCCGGTAGTCCAGCCATATCTCCAACAGCAGAACCGCCATCAGGTACCAGAGATAAACAAAGCCGAACATGGCCATGGCCGAGGAACCGTGCGGCGTCAGATACATTTCGAGCGAACGTTCCGGATGTCCCAGGTGCAGTTGCAGCGGCAGCGGGGCAACCAGCAAAAAAGCAAGCGCGGTGAGCAGGGCCAGCCGATACGTCGGCTTCACCTCCTGCACTTGGAACACGCGTTCGAGCGAAGCCAGAATAAACGCCCCGGCCACCAGTCCCGTGATGAACGGATAAAGAACGATCAGGACGCTCCATTGGAGCTCCACTTCGTTCGGGTACATGAAGCCTTCGACGGGTATTTGCACGAGCCTCCTTATCGCACCGAACCGTCCATGCCGTTGTAAAAAACCTTCGCCCCAGTAGCCATCTGCGGTTTCAGAATCTGAACCGAGTGCGTCCTCAAAAACTCATGAATCGGATCTTTGGGATCCTTCAAGTCGGCCAACTGGCGCGCGCCCGTGGGGCAGACCTCGCAACACGCGGTCGTCAGTCCCTTCGTGATCCGGTGATAGCACAGCGTGCACTTCTCCGCCGTGTTGGTCTTGGGATTGAGGAAGCGGCACCCGTAGGGGCACGCCTGGATGCAATACCGGCAGCCCAGGCAGTACTCTTTGTCGATCAGCACAACTCCATCCGGCGCGTCGAACGTCGCGCCCACCGGACACACCTGCGTGCAGGGAGACTCCGCACAGTGATTGCACAGCTTGGGCACGAAGAAGTTCTTGCCGCCTTCGGTGGCCTCGTGCAGGTAACCGTGCTTGCCGCCATCGGGTGATCCGACCGTCGGCCTTTCAATCTTCCAATCGTCCCGATGGTAGCGCTCCACCCAGGTGCGGTAGTAGCCGTCCGGAACATCATTCTCCTCCGCACAGGCGCGCACACAAGTGCCACAGCCGATGCACTTGGTGATGTCCATCAACATGCCCCACCAGTGATCCGTCATCTTATAGTTGGGCGAGGCTTCCGGTGTTCCGGCGAGAACGTACTTCCAGGCAACCGCGGCGGCAGGCATCAGTACCAGCAATCGACGGCGAGTGATGTCCATTACTTCTTCACCTCCGTCGCGGTCTCAATTTTCGGGCGGTGCGGTTGATGGCAACTGTCACAGGCCAGCCCTCCGGAGTGTTCTGCCGTAACCACCTGAGGAAATCCGCTTGGTTTGGCGCTGTTGGCCTCATGACAACGGGCGCACACCACCGCCGTATCCAGCTTCTTGGGTTGAACCGAACCGGGATCCTCTGCGTGCTTGGCCTGGGCTCCATGGCAGGCCTCGCAAGCCACGACTACATGTTTGCCTTGCTTCTTCTCATCCACCACGTCGGTGTGACAGGCCTCGCAAGTTTGATGACCGGCAAAGGCAACCGGCCGGGCGGCTATTTCGGCGATCGCATTACCGCGGTAGTGCCCGTACTCCCCAAAACTGCGAGGTACGAGCGCGACTCGCAAGACCACAAACGCGACCACAGCAATTACCATGACGGCCGCGAGCCGGATAAGGTGTTCTGTGTCTTTGAATCTCTTCATGAGTGGACTAGTTCTTCGCGCATTCGCCTCAATAACGATTGCCTCGGCGCCCAACTGCCGGGGCATCTTCAGGCCAAGTCGAATCTTGTGATTATCACTGGGATGTCTTGCCGGGACGATGATTAAAGTCACAGGATACTGTGATTCTGGTCACCACACGCAGTGCGCACTCGCGGCATCGGGCGCTCATCTCGTTGTGCACACGGTCATGCACGCAGTCGTGCGCACGCGTACGCCAGAGTTACATTTCTTGATTAGCTCGATAGGGTGACCACGATTTCAATCGGCGGGAAACGCAATCACGCGCCCGTCACCGCCCGCGGCTTGTGCCATCGCGCCGACCGGCTCCGTCTGCGGCACGGGGATGGCGGGAATCCTTGCCGGCGCACCGCGCCAGGCGCCGGCCTTGAAGCCCTCCCTTACCAGCTTGAAGATGGTTCGCCGATTCTGCGCAATCACCTTCAGCCATGCCATTTTCCCCATCATGGGGAAATAGATGCCGCGGAAGCAGAGCCGCGCAAGAAAGATGTTGACGCGATAACCGAGGGGCTGGTCGTTCAGCGATTCGACGGCATGCGCCAGTGCCTCCGGACTATAAGCCTGCGCCCACCCCTGCTTCACTTCGGCATGAGCTTCGTCAATGCTCATCTTCAACGGCGTGTGCGCCATCGTAAACGGAATGAACTCCTGCCAGTGCCTGGGCCGCGTCAGCCGCCCGGCTTTCTCCAGCCGCTTGTAGAGCGGCGTAGCGGGCAAAGGCGTGAGCAGACCAAAGATCGGCAGACCCGGAGGCCAGGTCCGAACTTGTTCGAGAGTTCGCTCAGCCACTCCGGTCGTGTCATTGTCCATGCCAAAAATAAACGATGTAATAGCGTAGACATTGCGTTGCGCCAACCGCTCCAGCACCGCCCCATACTCACCCGGCTTGTTGAACCCTTTGTTCACGTCTTTCAGATTGGCCGGGTCGATGGACTCCATGCCGATAAAGATCCACTTGCCTCCAGAAGCCGCGATCAGGTCCACCAGTTCTTCGTCGCGCAATAAATTGGCGCTGATCTGCGCCACCCAATGCAGCTGCGCGCCGGCGGCTATGATGTCGCGCAGCAATGACTTCGTGCGCTTGATGTTGATGGCGAAATTGTCGTCGATGAAAAACACCGCCATCTGGCCCTTCTCGCTGCGGGCGCGGGCCTTCAATAACAGCAGTTCATTCACCACGCTTTCATTGGTGCGAAAGCGAATCGAGTCTCCAAAAAATCCGGTCACCGTGCAGAACTCGCACCCGTAGGGGCAGCCTCGTCCCGATTCGACCGGAATAAGGCGAAACGTTCCCCAGCCCTCTCCGATTTTCTGGAGCGTGTTCTTCACAGCCTTCGGCACCAGATTGAACTGCTTGAGATCGATTGACTGCCACGGAATCACCGGATATTCCTTCAGCGACGGCTTGCTCTCGTGGCCAAAGGCGTCCACCGGCGCATACACGTCTTTAAGTTCACCCCGGGCAGCATCTTCGACAATCCGCGGCCAGGTCGCGTCCGCTTCGCCCAGCGCAACCGCGTCGGCGTGGCGCGGACCGCCATCTCGGCCGAGCGCCTCGTCGGCCATCTCGGTCACGTGAGGCCCACCCATCACCACCGGAACTCCGGTGGCCCGAACCGCATCCGCCATGCGATACGCTTTGGCAATCATTCGGGTCATGGCGCCGATGCCGACCAGTTCGATATTGTTGTCACGCACAAACTGCGCGAACTCCGCTTCATCCATCGATTGCGCGTTGCCATCCACCAGCACCACCTCATGGCCAGGCGGAGTAAGCGCCTGGAGCAGAAACATCCATAGATGAGGCATGAAATTACGCGTGACACCGTTGTCGGGGTTGTACAGCAGAATTTTCATGAGGAATTTAGCGATTCTGCAAAGCGCTGCTTTGCTGCGCGTGAGGCTGAGGGCAATCGAAAGCGCCAGGGCGAATTCTCCCCCTGGTGCCCAATTGTTCGGCAAAGTTCGTTTGGATGTACCCCAGCGGACATTGTACACCGGAATCGCTGGTTCGCAGTTCTCAGTTCTCGGTTCTCGGTTCTCAGTAACTTAAGGTTACGGTAAGGCGCAAGGGCTGCTTGCAGATCTCTCAATCGCGATTCGCCATGCCCGCCTCGCATTTTTTGAGAACGGAGAACTCCAAAACAAAGAACAGCCCGCAAGCTTCTCAGCCTGCGGGCTGCCCGGTGGACTGTTTGGGATTGACTGAGGTGGTCACTCTCGTGGCCCCTCGCTCACTCCGGTGCCGGGCACGGCTTGTGTCCGGCGGATCAGCCCATACTCACGGATTGTTTGCGAGAGATGTTCCCGATTCCCCCGACCAAAGGTTCCTCGAGAACTCCGCTTAGAGCAACCGCCCTAAGACTCAGCCACCTCACCTGGTCTGGTACTACAATGTCCATCAGAACTTGTCATCCGACCACCTCCTTTCCGGTGTAGGCTCACACTAGCCCAAAACGAATTCCGGGTCAACCACTCGAGTGAAAAAGAGGAGTCAACACTGTCACTAGCGCACAAAAGCCACGTCCGCCTACCTGCTGCGCGCGAGTTTCACTTTCGAAAAGTGAAACTCGTGCCGCTTCATATCCACGCGCGCCCCGCGGAAGGCCACTCCTTCCATGCGCAGTCGAAATCTTTGCTCAGCGGCCTGTTCTCCGCACAACTTGATCGCCCCGCCCGAGCCGACCACGCGGTGCCAGGGCAATCCGGGAACCTGATGCAGAATGCGCACCACTTGCCGGGCGGCTCCGGGCCAGCCCGCAGCCTTGGCTAAAGCTCCGTAGCTCGACACCGTTCCCGCGGGCAAGGCGCGAATGCAACGCACGACGCGGGCGCGCTTATCTTCGTGTGGCGGCATGCTTCTCCCGACCTGCTTCCTCCGAAACTGAATTGAGCGAACAGCTGCCGATCCCTTCCATGTTTCATGGGACAATACTTACCGGCCAATCATGCTAAATTAGAGTCACCAATACAAAAATTTACACGTGCTGGTGAAACCTGGGATTACGATATCGGCATCCCAGTTTTTGCTCACCACGAAAACTGCCTTTCGGAGAATACTATGCTTCGCCGGTTGAAAGCCCTGCCCCTTCTCGTGGCCATTGCGGCCTTGAGCATCGTCGCCACCAGTTGCAGTTCAGGCAACACTACGCAGGCTCGTATTGTCAACGCTATCCCGAACACCGCCCAGTACGGTGGCGCCCTGGATATCGAGGTCAACACCACGCAGCAATTTACGGGCGTAACATTTGGCGCCGCTTCGGCATCAACCTATACGAAAATACCTTCGGGGAATGTCACGATCGAAGGGTTTGAATCCCCCGGAGTCGCCACCTCCGTCTTCACCGATTCCACTACCTTGAACGCCGGGACACAGTACACGCTGGTTGCGACTGGATATGCCAACGGCGTCGGCACCCAAGCCCCTGTCCTCTTGTCTTTCAGTGACGATAATTCGTTGCCGGCAGATGGCACCATCAATTTCCGCGTCATTAACGCTGCGCCCAACGCATCCCCCTCAACCGACGGGAGCATGGATATTTGGATCGAACCGACCCCCGACAACAATCCCATCCTGGAACCGGCTACGATCCAAAACCTTCCCTACCAGTCGGCGAGCGGCTACGTAAACGTTGGCTATAATTCGAGCGGACTCGGTTTCACGATGTACGTTTACACAGTGGGGGGCGGGACGCGACTAATCAGCCCCGTCCAGATCAACGTCAGCGGCAGCCAGAACAGCGCAGCGGTTTGTACCTTGGTGCTCGTCGACTTCCCGAACGCAAATGAACTGAGTTCGTCTCCCGTCATGTTGGATGACTCCAATTGCGGCATCTAATCGCGGACGAGATCGAAATCCGACCGAGGTCCGGCCAAGGTCCGGTGAACCGCCTGACAAGCTGCTAGAATCCTTCTTGTTCCCGCCAAACTGCCTTTTGGAGAATTAAGGATGCCTCGCTGGTTGAAAGCCCTGCCCCTTGCGTTGGCCGTTGCGGCCTCGGGCATCTTTGCCGCCAGTTGTGCTTCCTCCGGCAATCAAACGCAGATTCGTTTTGTCCACGCCATCCAGGACGCCCAAGCCTTGGATATCAATGCCTACGGCCCGCAACAAGTCAACGGCATGCAAATATTTGCCGACGTATCGTTCCGCGGTTTTCTGCCCTCACAGGGCTATGTTAACGTGCTTTCGGATACGCAAACGATCGAAGGGTTTGTAAACCCCACCGACACCACCTCGGTCTTCAGCGCTCCCGTGAATTGGGGCGCTGGGTTGCAGTACACGGTGATCGCTACTGGATTTTCTGCCACCGGCAGCAATGTTGTCCTTGAGTCTGTACTTGACTTCAACACGGCGCCGGCCTCGGGCTACGTGGAATTCCGCGTCATTAACGCATCACCCCACTCACCCTCAGGCGGCGTGGATGTTTATATCGACCCGATCCCCGTCCAGGGCATGGGGACCCCTGTAATCACTGCCCTCGCCTACCAGCAAGTGAGCCCATACGTAAGCCTGGTCTATTATCCCGACAACAAGCCCAGCAACGGCAACAATGGTTACGAGCTGTACGTTACTCAATCGGGGAGCACCACACCCATCATCAGCCAGTACCTCGGTCCGGCAGAAAATTCCATTCATACCCTGGTGCTCACGGACGTCCAGGCTGGAAATACAATGAATCCGCTAGCTCTGGAGTTGACTGACCTCGATTAACCGCGGGCGCTGGCCACATCTGAATACTTCTTGAATACTCAAAGAGCGAGCCCCCGGTCGAGGCCCGGTGAACAGCCTGCCGAGAAACTGGGTTTCGTATCAGGATCGCTTTTGGGTTTCGTATCAGGGTATCGCGGGTTTCGTATGAGGGTATCGCTTTAGCGGTACCGAAAGTCCTTCGGAATCGGACGCCCCTTTAGGGGCAGCGGCATCGAGACTCGACTTTTTTCCGCATCCTGCTAATGTGGCGTCCCAAAGGTTCGTGGCATAAATCCACGCTGTCATCCTGAGCGAGCGAAAGATGACAGATCATACTTAGGTCGCGAATTTACGGGACACGGCACTAAGCCGAATCTTTCTTGAACGACCGTGCAGCCGATTCTTCATCATCGAACACTTCAAAAACAGTGAGCAGCTTGGTGATTTGGAGAAGTTCGCCCACGCGCTGGCTCAGCCTCGCCAGTTTCACCGCGCCGCCGGCGTTGCGGGCACTCGTGAAAAGCGAAACCAGAGTTCCGAGCCCGCCGCTATCGATGTAGGTCACTTCGCGCAGACTCATCACAACCTTCGGATTCTGGGCCAGCAGTTTCTTGACCATGTCGCGCAGGGCGGCCGACTCTTCGCCGAACACCACCCGGCCGCTGCAATCCACCACCAGCACGCCTTCCATCGTCCGTGTGCTCATTCGCAATTGCATTGCATGAGAGTACCCCGCCTGACCAAGCCATGCAAGCGCCGGCATCGGCGGTGCCGCGACCCATGATCGATGGAGAGCCGGGCGTCCCCGCCCGACTGGACGGGCGAGATGCCCGTCCCTCCACAAATTGCGCGCGCGTGAGACTGTATAATCATGGTCTCGCATGAGCTATCAGGTCCTGGCGCGCAAATACCGGCCGCAGAAATTCTCCGACGTCATTGGCCAGGAGCATGTCACCCGCACCCTGCAAAATGCCATCGCGCAGGAGCGCATCGCGCACGGTTATATCTTCAGCGGTCATCGCGGAATCGGCAAGACGACGGTCGCCCGCATCCTGGCCATGGCGCTGAACTGCCGCTCAGCCGAGAAGCCGGTGGCCGAACCCTGCGGCGTATGCGATTCCTGCACCGAGATTCGCGCCGGCAACGCCGTGGACGTAATCGAAATCGACGCTGCCACTAATCGCGGCATCGACGAGATCCGCGAACTGCGCGAGGCCGCGCGCTACCGTCCGGCGCGCGACCGCTTCAAAATCTACATTCTCGACGAGGCCCACCAGATCACCGACGCCGCCTTCAATGCGCTGCTCAAAACACTGGAGGAGCCTCCCGGCCACGTCATCTTCATGATGGCCACCACCCAGCCCGAAGATATCCCCCAGACCATCCGCTCGCGCTGCCAGCACTTCAGCTTTCGGGCGGTTAAGTTCGAAGACATCGTTGGTCAGCTCCGCGACATCGTAACGAAAGAGAGAATCCCTGCCGACGAAGACGCCCTCGCGCTGCTGGCGGAAGCGGGCGACGGCTCGATGCGCGACGCGCTCTCTATTCTCGACCAGGCCATCGCCTCCACCGCCGACCACCTGACCGCCGATTCCGTGCGCAGCCTGATCGGTTCCGCTCCCGCGGCGGCGCTCGAAACCGTCATGCAGGCCGTCGCCGAAGGCTCGACCGATCAGAGTTCGAGCGAAAAAATCCTCGTGCTGGTCGACGAACTGATCGGCGAAGGCCACAGCCCCACGCATTTCGCGCGCCAGTTGGTGCGCTTCCTGCGCAATGTCACCGTGGCCAAGATCGCGGGCAAAGACTCGGCGCTCCTGCAGATTTCGTCCGATGAGCGCGCCCGCGTCGCCCGCATCGCCGAACTCTTCACCGAGGAGGACCTGGCGCGCCATTTGCAAATCATGCTGCGCACCCACGGAGAACTCGGATACCGCCAGGAACAGCGCTTCCACCTTGAGCTGGGACTGCTGAAAATGGCGCATGCGCAGCGTCTGTTGCCGATCGAGCAGTTGCTGAGCGAGGTGGCGGCTTCCGCTCCCAATCCAGCCGTCGGCCCTACCAAGTTGGCTCTCGCTCCCCTCAGTTCCGGTATTCAATCTTCTCTAGCGAGGGCTCGGCGCGACGAGCCCGCATCGGCGCGATCAAATTCAGTGTCGCCGTTCGCAGCCGACTCGGCGCGCAAAGGCAATCCCAAGGCGGAGTCGGCGCCCTCCGGTTCAGCGAGCGTAACGAGCGCGACCAGCGCTAACGTCGTCATCATGGGATCGGCCGCGCCCGCGGTTGAAGAGTTATCGCCGGCACTCGATCCGCAGCCAGTCGCCCGCGAAGCAAGGGTCGAGGCCAACGCCGAGTCTCTGCGCGACGCCGTGCTCAACGCCCTGGGCAATCAGCCCATGCTCGTCTCCCTGTTGGAAAACGCGGAGTGGAGACTGGAAGGAAATGCGCTGACCGCCAAAGCAGCGGCTTCGAGCACGATGATCGAAATGTCATTCACGGCCGACGCGCGCCGCGTGGCCAGCGCCGCCGCCAGCGGTCTGGCCGGCAGGCCGATCAAGATGCTGGTCGAGCCGGATGGAGCGCCGCAGGCGGCGCCCGCGCCACGCCGCTCTTCATCGAAAGGAAGCGCATCGAACGGAAGCGCACGCAGCCGAGCCGAACAGGACCCGATCGTGCAACGCATGCAGGAAAAATTCGGAGCCGAAATCCGCACCGTGATCGATTATCGGGAGAAAGGATGAAGTCATTTTGTAATTTGGTAATCGGGTAATTTTGTAATTTGAAACCCAAACTTCGAGCCGCATTAGGGGTTTGAAATTACCAAATTACAAACTAAGAAAATTACAACATTTCCCCATGTCCGGATTCAATTTGCAGGAACTGATGTCGCAAGCCAAGCAGCAGTACGAGACGCTGCAGAAAAAGATGGAGCAGACCGTGGTCGAGGCCTCGGCCGGCGGCGGCACGGTCACCGTCAAAATGGATGGCCGCAAGCAGTTGCGCAGCATCGTGATCGATCCGGAAGCGGTAAAGTCCGGCGATGTCGAGATGCTGCAGGATCTGGTGATGGCCGCGCTCAACGAAGCCAGCCGCAAGGTCGATCAGGCGATGCAATCAAGTGTTGGCGGAATGCTCGGCGGACTGGGAGGGATTTTGTAATTTGGTAATTTCATAATTTTGTAATTTGAACCCGGCAGGTTTTCAAATTACCAAATTACCCGATTACAAAATTACAAAATCCCTATGTCTCGCTTTGCCGAACCGATGACCCGGCTCATCGACGAACTCAAGAAGCTGCCGGGAGTCGGCAACAAGAGCGCCCAGCGCCTCGCCTTTCATATTCTGCGCTCGAGCGCGGAGGACGCCGAGGCTCTGGCCTCCGCCGTTCGCGATGTCAAGGCCAAGCTGCGTCTGTGCTCGATCTGCAACAACATTACCGACGTCGATCCCTGCGTCTACTGCAGCAGCCCTACCCGCAATCAAAAGCTAGTCTGCGTGGTGGAGGAACCGACCAACATTGCCGCGGTCGAGAAGACGCGGCATTTTAACGGCGTCTACCACGTGCTCCACGGCTCGATTTCACCCTTGCACGGAGTGGGCCCGGAGCAGTTGCGCATCGCCAATCTGATCAGCCGGGTGGCCGGCGGCGAAATCGAAGAAGTCATCCTCGCCACCAATCCCACGGTCGAAGGCGAAGCCACCGCCACCTACCTGGCCCAGCAACTGAAGCGGCAAGGACAGGGAAAAGCACTGCGCGTGACCCGCATCGCGATGGGCATTCCCGTAGGCAGCGACATCGAATACACCGACGAAGTCACCATGCTGAAGGCCATGGAAGGCCGACGGGAAATGTAGTTTGCGCGGCGGCGCCGGCGAACGATATTGCTTAACGATAGTGCATAGAATGTCGCCGGAGTGTCCCGACCCTGGCGCGAACCGCCAGCGTGCCGCGTGGTGGGGTCATGGCACTCGATCAACAACATTGGGTTCCGATGGCACTATCAATGGCACTATCAAATGGCGAAGCTTCTTGCGTATAATATGCGTCAATCCAATGCTGTTCCTTGGAAGTTGATCCTATGGACCGTAATTTCCGCTTTGCGCAACGAGTTGTTTTCTGCCTCGGAAGCTTACCGTGGTTGGGTCTCTCAATTCTCGCCGTGCTGACCTTGTCTTCGGCTCTATTGAGTCAGACTTCCCAGGACTCCAACGCAGTCGTCCATCTGCCCACCGACTGGAGTCACCACCACCTTGTCTTCTCCACCCCTGCCGCTCCGGAACAGCTCGAGCGCATTCAGCAGGATCCTCGCTATTGGCAGCAACTCTTGCGCCGTTCGCACGCGGCGCGGCCGGAGGCGGAGCTTGGCGGTGCTGTTACCTCCGAGGTGCAGTCTGGCTCGAAAGCCGTCAGCAAGAATCCCAGGCTGAAGCGGGACTGGTCGCTGAACATGGGCTCGGGCGCGACTGTGGGCGCTGGCCAGTATCCCGGGTTCTACCTGGGATCCTCTAACTGCTCCGACTTTGCGGTCTTCAATACCAGTTTGGCGGGGTCGGCCACGCAGGCTAGCATCATTGCCTATAACAATGTGTATTCCGGTTGCACCGCCACCCCCCTCCGGGTACTGGGCGTACAACACGAACGGCGGCACAATCAGCACTTCGGTGACACTTTCCTTAGATGGCTCTCAAGTGGCTTTCGTGCAAGCGCAGGGTGGCGTTGCGAAACTCGTGCTGCTGAAGTGGGCGCAAAACGCCGCAAGCACGGCTAGCTCCCCCGCACAGCTCACGACCTCGACATCAAGTATAACGGCTAGCTGCAATTTGACCGGCGGCTCCCCGACGGTAACCTGTGCGGGTGCGTACTTCACTACGGCTTATGATGTAGGCGCAACCGTCACTGGCGCTCACATTCCGGCTGGCGCGACGATCACGACCGTAAACAGCCCCACTTCGATCACCCTCTCGGGAAACGCGACGCCCCAACGGAATCGCCGCCCTGTCGGCAGCCGGGGGCACGAGCGGCATTATCATCGATAACACTGTACCGCCGAGTGCGATTGGAACATCGCAGATCTATTATTCAACGCTCACGGGAGGGACAGCCGTACAAGCCTCGCAGTCGGGACTAGATTAGCGAGGGGACAAAATTGTACCGGGAATCTATGGGGCGAAGCGCTAGGAAGTCTTGCGGATAGAGTGACACTGCCCCAGTCCATGGACCTTTCCGCAACTTAATGCCTGCGTCTCAAACACCCGCTCGAAGCGGAATGCGGGCTTGGTGTAGGGTTTTTTCGATTGCTTCTCCTGAGTCGGTCGCTTGTTCTCAGGTCCCACCGGATTCCCATTCGGCATCAGACATCTCCCAGAAAGTAGACTCGGACTAGTGGCTGGAACTCGACTCTTCTGCCGTACGTCGGCGCTCTTGCCGGAATTGTAACATTTCTGTGCTCCCAACCCCGAAAGATTGAAAAAAAAATTGACGCTTGCGCCCACTCCCTGAACTCTGCAATACCACGCTGAACTGTGCAACACTTTGAACATCCCGTTGCAAACAGCCGCTGCAAGTAACCTTGGAACGACCACGCCCACCCCGCCAGCAGCAGTGAACTGGCTTTATTTGTTTGAGATGCGAAACCAGTTCGAACGGTCGCAGAGAATCTGACACTGGCCCCATAGTTGCTGCATCGCCTACGGATGTATCCTCGCTCCTTCTGAACACTTTGCTGGCGCGAGATGAATAAGCGGACGTGAACCACGCCCGCAATTCTCTGAACCAGCCGCGCCGCGCGATGTAAACGCATCGCAACCGGCGCTCCCGAAACCGGGCGCACCCGCCCGGTTTCTTTTTTTGCAGCGAAAGAGTTCCCATAGAGACGGGGCTCGCCCCGTCTCAGTCGCCAGCGGTCCCCAGCAGGAATCCGTTGGCTTCTTCTTCCTGCGCCACTAGTCCCTCCGGCAGCCGGCCACGGTTGTACTCCGCCATGCGATTTTTCCACTTGAGAAAATCGGTGATGCTCTCCGGTTCAATGCGGATTTCCACCCGCCGCAAACTCGACAGCAGAAGATTCATCTCGTTCTGGAACCCAATCTCGGAGCGCAGGTTTTTCGCCGACGCCTTCACCCTCTCGATCTCGCGCCCACACACTTCCAGCAACCCCCAGCCCGCGGGAAGTTCCTCGCTGCGTATCAGGCCCCGCGACGCCAGGTAATACCGCTCACAGCCGACGCCCATCTCCGGCCTTTGGCGGAAGGGCTTGTCGCGATCGGCCAGAAAATCCGCACGCGAAACTTTGCTTTCGACCAGCACCGAATGGCACGCCTTCTTCCAGCCAATAGCATCCGGCATCTCGCCGCTGACGCAGGCCTGCTCGCTAAGCACCACTCCACAGCGATAGCGCCGCAACCACCGCACCGCCATAGAAACTAATTTGGCATGGGTCAAATTCGCATGGGTCACAAAGAGAGTTTGGAAGAGCAACGCAGTTCTGAGAAGTGTCAGACTAGCTTCAATCGATCGTGGGGGGACGGGGCTTCGTATCAGGGCATCGCTTTAGCGATGCCGAGAACCGCCTGCTATCGATAGCCCCTTTAGGGGCTGCGCCGAACTCGCAACGCCCGCACCATCACCGGCCGGCGCAGCACGGTCTCCAGTAAATGTCGCGCCGCGGCGACGCCTTCCGCCGAGCGGTCCAGCGCCGAGTATCCCGCCGCCCGCACCAATACGCAGCCGTCCTGCAAACCAACCTCGAGCCGCGGAGCGCTGTCGTTTTCGCTCCCGCTGCGCACGTGGCGCGTGTCCAGCGCGTTGGCCAGACGCAAAACGCCGGCCAACTCCATGGCGAGCGGCCGATCCGGCAGTTCCAGCACTTGCATGATCTTTCCCCGCGGACGCGGCAACGCTCCACGATGATAGCGCGCCACCACCGCCGCCATTTCCAGTTCTCGCGCACTCCAACCGAGAGGCCGCGCCAGCCCGCGGATCATACGGTACGAATCCTTCTGGTGATTGGCCTCGCCCTTGGCTTTGCCGACATCATGCATGAGCGCCGCCGCCTGCAACACCACTCGCGAGTCGTATTCCGGATTCTGGTCCAGATTGGGTGCCCCCGCACCTGTCGTCAGCAGCCCCGCATTCTTCAACCCGTCGTACAAAAGAAGCGCTAGCTGGGCCACGCGCTGGGAATGCGAAAAATCGGGATCGAGATATCCCGCCCACACCCGAAGACGGCTCATCGCCGCGGCGCGCAGTTGCGGGCCCGACGGCAACTCCGCCCGCCAGACGCGCCATAGCGACTGCCGGCCCACCATCTTCTCGCGATAGCGCTCCAGCCTCTTGGCGCGCTCCACGTTCAACTTTTCGCGCCAGCGGCTCTGGCTTTCCATATCGGGGAACGCCATAATCTCGACGGCGGTCGCCCACAGCACATCGAGATCGTGCACTTCTCCCAGAAGATCCTGCAGTTCTTTCAGATCGTCGCCCCATAACGCGTGCTGGCGCGGCAGAAAATTTTCCACCGTGTAACGGAAGCGTTTGATGCCAATGCGCAGCGCGTGCCAGCTCATTTGCGACCGCGTCCGCAGAGCATGTTTGTGCAGATCGTAAGCGGCTGTCCACTTTTCGAGCGCCAGATGCAAATACACCACGCTCCCCGGACGCACCCGCGCCGCACGCTGCGGCAGAGTTCGCGACCACTGCCGCCATTGCTTGCGGTCAAACTGATGGAGATCTTTGAAAGCGTGCTGCTTGCAAGCGGCCTCGCGCGCGTGCACGTGAGCCAGCAGTTTGATAGCGACGGGATCGCCCGACAAATGATCGCCCTGATTTTCAGCAAAGACGCGGCTTGCCGCTTCTCCCGCGGCGATATCGCTCAGCTTCTCGATCCATTCCTGCATCACCTGCATGTCGCGCAGCTCACCCAGCGCCTGAAAGAGTTTTTTCCCCGCCTTCTTCATATCCTTCCATGAAGAATCGGGATCGATCGACATCAATCCATCGGCCAGAGAACGGCAGCGCCGCAGCGCCACTCGAAGATCGTGCACCGCGTCGACATCGAAGCCGGCAGCCGCCCGATCGCACTCCACCAGCACGCGCTCCATCCAGGCGCGCAGGCCAAGTTTCGGCTTGGAGGCCCTCGCCGCGGTAGCGTTGGATGGTGCGCGGGAATCTGCTTCGTCTTCCGCCATATCGACAACTACTGTGCCCCTGGGAAGCGGAGCAAAGCCCCGTCTCCACAGCGGCAATCTCAGTAATCCACGACGACCAGTGTACAGAAAAAATTGCCAGCCATATTAAGGCTGGCAACTGGATACTGGATACTGGCCACTGGCAACTGCTTCTAGTTGCTCAGCACCTTCTCGCGTTCTTCGGCGTCCAGCCGCTCCTCACGAGGCGACGACGGCAGCGCAAACTCCAGCACTTCGTCGATGGTCTTCACGTAGTGCGTCGTCAATCCTGTCAACTGTTCGGGGGTCAGGTCTTCCTCGACATTGGTTTTGTTGTCCGCCGGCAGAATCACGTCATGCACACCGGCGCGTTTGGCGGCCAGCACTTTCTCCTTGATGCCGCCCACCGGCAGTACATTCCCGCTCAGCGTGATTTCGCCCGTCATCGCCGTCAGCGGACGCACCTGCTTGCCCGACAGCAACGACACCAGGGCGGTCACGATGGTGACGCCCGCCGAAGGACCGTCTTTCGGAATCGCTCCCGCCGGCACGTGAATGTGGATGTCATGGTTGGCGAAAAATTCTTCGTCAATGCCCAACTCCTTCGCGTTCGAGCGCACCCAGCTAAGCCCGGCCTGCATCGACTCGCGCATCACGTCCTGAATCTGTCCGGTGATGGTCAGCCCGCCTTTGCCTTTCATCTGGTTGGCTTCGACGAACAACACGTCGCCGCCCGATGGCGTCCACGCCAATCCCACCACCACGCCCGGGCGTTTGGTGCGCTCGGCAATTTCGCCCTCGCTGCGGATCTTGATGCCGCCCAGAAACTCCTGCACGACCTCCTTGGTAATCACCAGCTTCTCGGTCTTTCCTTCCGCAATCCGTCGCGCCTGCTTGCGGCAGATGGTGCCGATGTTGCGTTCCAGGTTGCGCACCCCCGCCTCGCGCGTGTAATGGCGGATCACGTGGCTGATTGCCTCTTCCGGAAATTCGATCTGCTCTTTCGTGATTCCGTTTTCTTCGATCTGCCGCGGAATCAGGTATTGGAACGCGATGTGGACTTTCTCCTCCTCGGTGTAGCCCTGCAGTTCGATGATCTCCATGCGGTCGCGCAGCGGCTCCGCAATCGGGTCCAGCATGTTCGCGGTGGTAATGAACAACACCTTGGAGAGATCGAACATCACGTCCAGGTAGTTGTCGCGGAAAGTCGCGTTCTGCTCCGGATCGAGCGCTTCCAGTAACGCCGACGCCGGATCGCCGCGGAAGTCGCGCCCCACCTTGTCAATTTCGTCGAGCATGAACACCGGATCTTTCGTCTCCGCGCGCCGTATGCCCTGAATGATCTGCCCCGGCAACGCCCCTATGTAGGTGCGCCGGTGGCCGCGAATTTCCGCCTCGTCGTGCACTCCGCCGAGCGACAGACGCACGAACTTGCGCCCCAGCGCCCGCGCAATCGATTTGCCCAGCGAAGTTTTGCCCACGCCCGGAGGCCCGACGAAACACAGAATCGGCCCTTTCATGTTCGGCTTCAACCGCCGTACCGAGAGGTAGTCCAGGATGCGGTCTTTCACCTTCTGCAGGTCGTAGTGGTCGGCGTCGAGAATCTCTTTCGCCTTCGGAATTTCAATTTCTCCGCCCGAAGTCTTCGCCCAGGGCAGGATCGCCAGCCACTCGATGTAGTTCCGCGTAACCGAATAATCCGCCGCCATCGGCGACATGCGTGCCAGTCGCCCCAATTCCTTCAGCGCTTCTTTCTTCACATCGTCGGGCATGCCCGCGGATTCAATCTTTTGCTTCAGTTCGTCGGTGTCGCGCTGGCCCTCGTCCTGCTCGCCCAGTTCTTTTTGGATCGCCTTCATCTGCTCGCGCAAGTAGTACTCGCGCTGCGTCTGCTGCACCCGATCCTGCACTTCTGACTGGATCTTGTTTCGCAGTTGCTGCACTTCCAGTTCTTTGGCGAGGTGCTGATTGATTTTTCCTAGCCGCGCCCGGACGTCGCTCGTCTCCAGCGTCTCCTGCTTGTCGGCCGTCGAAAGCGAGGGCAGCGACGAGGCGATAAAGTCCACCAGCCGTCCCGGCTCTTCAATGTTCATCGCCACCGTGGAGAGCTCGTCCGAGAGCGTCGGCGAACCGGCCACGATCTGCTGGAACAAGGTCAGCACGTTCCGCTGCAGCGCTTCAATCTCGGAATCTTTGGGCGGAATCGTCTCCGGAACCGTGGTCACCCGCGCCCGCATGAACGGCGATAGCTGCGCGAAATCCGCCAGCCGCACCCGCTCCAGGCCTTCCGCAAAAACGAACAGACTCTGGTTGGGCATCTTGACCACTTTGTGCACCACCGCCAGCGTTCCGATGGCGTACAGATCGGTGGGCTGTGGCGTATCCACCCGCGCCTCGCGCTGGGCCACCACTACGATAGTCTTGTCGTCGCCCAGCGAGTTGATCAGCTGTACAGAACTTTCTCGCCCAACCGTCAGCGGCAGCACCGCGTGGGGGAACAGGACCGTGTCGCGCACCGGCAATATCGGCAGCGACCGCTCGGTGGTTTCGTAAGCAGTGTGCTCGGAAGCAGAATAAGAGATAGGATCGCCCATGGTTTTCACTTGAGTGTCTTTCACTCAACTTTGGATGAACTAAAGTGCCAAAAAGATGCAAGCCTTAGTGTTAGGTTGTTGAATTCTATACCTTTTCTAGCATTTTGCAAGACGGATTCGGTCGATTCCAATCAAACTTGGAGACACGCCTCCCCGCCTGCGCCGCGGGTCCGCACGCCCCTGTCAGATAAGCAATTTCCTCGGGTTTCCCGCCTCCAACTAAAACACGTGCTTTGCGCGATCGCCTTTGAACACCATCTCATGCAAAATATGCTCGTCCGCCGCATTCAAGGTGAAAGCCGTCTCATTCCTAGTGGCCTTCGCGTCCAGCGGAACCAGTGTGCACTTGGCGCGTACCTCAATCGGCCTCTTCGGCCCTAACTGCCGGAACACCATGATGTGGTCCGAGCCCTCCATTATGTGACGAATCTCGTAGTTCCCCTTCGGCAACAGCGTGTTCGCCACCCACACCTTCTCTGAAAAGCTCACCTGATACTTGTCGGCAATTCCCATCTGATTCTCGGCAACCAGCACCGAGCCGAACAAGCAAACGCATATCAGGACAAGAATCCCTGCAAAAATCTGACGCATAAGAGTCCTCCTGTTTGTAGGTCCGGGCCAAGCCGGCCCACCTATACCCTAAACCGAGGATTCGCTTTGCGCAGTGCACCTGCTCACAGCAGGTTGTGATAAAAGAGCCATGGGTACAGCACCGCCACGAACAGCTTTGCGGTGCTTCCTCAGCCTTGTCGGCGCCTTCAGGAATTCAGAGGGACCGACCGCCTCACTGCACGTCCACAATCTTCAGCGTGGTCACCTGCCTCACCCAGCGCGCCATTCTTTTTTCATCGGGTATCACGATGCGGTATGACCCCTTCTTGTCATCGAGCGGCTTGCCGTCTTTCAAGAAGGCGAGGATGACTTGCTTATCGTTGAACCGTGGGTCGATCTCGGGCAGTGCAATCACAACCCGATAGTCATCGGCCGCCTCCACCAGCAAACATGAAGCCATCCGTTTTCCCTTCATCGTCTCGTCGAACCCAACTCCCGCCTTTTCCAATACAGCCCTAAGCGCGACGCCCTCAAACGTAGCAGACACACCAGAGGCAGCCGTCGTGACCTTCACGTGCGGCAAAGCCTCGATGTCAGCCCGGGCCAAGACAGTTTGCTTTCCGCTTTCGGCTTGAACGGTCAGTTTCTGACACAACGCGAGGGTGGTCTGCAACGTCAGAGCAAGAGCAAAGAGCGCGCCGGGAAAGAATAGGCGATTTTTCATATCACACCCGAAGAATCATAACCTCGGTAGCTTTGATGAGGGCGGCTGCAGTCTGCCCCGCCTTCAGTTGCATTTCGCGAGCCGAACTTGCAGTAATAATCGACGTGATCTGCTGGCCGCCGATCGAAATCTTTACCTCGGCCATCAGACCGCTGATGCGAACCGAATCGATGCGTCCCACCAATTGATTGCGTCCACTGACCCGGCGGACGACCTGCTCCCGTTCTTTCTCCGTTCTGCCACGCGTTCGAAACAGCAGCTTGTCAACCTCGCTTCGTGGAATCCGGTGGTGTCCTCCGACCGTCTGGATGCTGCGAATTTTCTTCTTGTAAATCCACTGCTTGATGGTGGGGAAGCTGATGCCTAGCTGCAAAGCGGCGTCCCGAAGTTGCAGGAGTTCTTCAGCATTCCGTCCGGATTTGCCCTTCTGCCGCATCGGAACGAAATCGTACAGTCATTGCAAGGCACGGTCAACCCGCTGAGATCCCCGGCGCTATCACCAGCCCTCTCTTTTGAATGCATATATACGCATAATATTTGACATCATAACCGTATGTCATATACATTTCAAAGTTCTTTGATTCAAGACTGATTGGGGGAGGGTTTAATGCGTAGTGTTGCTCTGTTTTTCGCGGTGGTCGTTCTCTGTCTTTCGTCGACGTTGTCCTTTGCGCAGGCCAAAACGGGAGCGAGCCTTTCCGGCGTGGTGACCGACCAAAGCGGCGCAACCCTTCCCGGTGTCGCCGTGACAATCAAGAACGCCGACCGAGGTGCAACGCGCACGATCGCAACCGACGGCGCAGGGCACTATCAGGCGTCCGGCATGCCTCCGGGGCGCTTCGAGATCCGAGCGGCAAAACAAGGGTTCGCCGATGAAACGCGCACGGGAATCAGCTTGGCGGTTGGCCAGGACGCCACGGTCGACATTAAGATGCAGCGGTCGACCCCCGACGCCTGCGCGAGCGGCCACGAGTTCGCCACCACTGATTGCACGCTGACTTGGCACGGCATCACGCTCTACGGTGCGTATGACGTCGGCGTCGGCTGGGTCAGCCACGGCTTACCGGAAAACGGCTATAACTATGAGGGCGAATCTCTGGTGAACCGAAACGGCTATCAACATCGTTTCGTCGTCGCACCGAATAACCTGTCGCAGACGGGTTTCGGCGTCAGGGGCAAGGTAGGATTTCTGCCTGGCTGGTCGGTTGTGTTTAACGCTTCCACTGGCATCAATCCGCAGTCCGGCCTGCTCGCCAATGCGTCAAAGACCGACATCATCAACAACGGCCTTCCCAGGAGGAGCTATTCGATAGCCATCGACGGCGCGCGCGCGGGCCAACCCTTCAATGACGAATACTATGGCGGTATATCGTCCGCGCATTTCGGAACGCTGACCTTCGGCCGCCAGCGCTCTCTCGGCACCGATGCGATGCTTCAGTACGATCCGGCCGGCGGCGCCTATGCCTTTTCCTACATCGGGTATAACGGCACGATGGCTGGCGGCGGCGACACTGAGGACTCCCGTTGGGACGACGCCGTTAAGTATCGCATCGCCTATGGACCGGTCCATTTCGGCGCGATGTATAAATTCGCCGATGGTTCTGCCGGTTGCTACGACCCCGCGGCAGCCGCGGGGAACACATGGACCGCGACCTCCTGCACTCCGCAATCCGCGCACAACAACGCCTGGGGATTCGACCTCGGCGGATCCATCGGCCCAGACAAGGGTAAGGTCTCCGCCGACGCCGTCTTCCAGCATTACAACCAGGCAATCAGCGTATTGAACCCCTTGCTGGGGCCGCAGAGTCCAGCGACGCCGCATCTGGGGTATACACAGTCGCTCACTGACAGCATCGATACAACCCCTATCAACGGCGGCGACGGCCTCGGCCCCAATCTGATCTCGACGGACAACACCGTCTTTGGCATCGTGACCGACAACAACGCAGTTATGTTCGCTGCCAAGTATGTGTGGGACCCATTCAAGTTTTTTGCCGGCTACGAATACATCTGGCAGAATAACCCGAAGAACCCGTTGGGCGTTGGCGCCGAGGACCAGGGCGGTTATATCATGAGCGGAGTCGAAGACAACAATCTTGATTCTGAAAAGTTGGTGAATATCTGGTGGACGGGCGCGAAGTACACCTACCGCAGCAAAACCGACTTTACTTTCGCCTGGTATCAACAACGGCAGAACGACTTCCGTCTTCCGCCGGCCTGCTCGCCCTCAGCCGGTTTCCGCGCCTCCTGCGCGGGCACCCTCAACGAGGGGTCGTTCTATTTGGATCATCACTTCACCAAGCGTTTCGACGGTTATGCCGGAATTGCGTATTCCTGGGTGAGCGGCGGTCTGGCCATCGCCATTCCTCATGGCCCCGGCGTCCCCTATAACTCCGACAACAACTGTGCTCCGACGGTCGGTGGACGTTTCACCTTCTGATCGCTCCGCGGCGGGCTCAGTCGAGAGCCCGCATGGAGCTGCCGTTGTATGCGCGACATGGTTGAAAGCGGCCGTGAATCCCAGATTGGAACCGTGAAGTGGTAAAAGACGGCCAGCCGATTTGCCGAGGTTGTGCCGGGGAGAGCTACTGCAGCCTAAAAGGGCAAGGTGAGCGTTACAATGCTTCACGCCTCCGGATAAATCCCCAGCACCTTCACCAGGTCTGAGATCTCGCCCAGATGCCGCAAAGCATTGCGCGAATCTTCATCGTCGCCGCGCAGCAAATCCACAAAAAACACGTATTCCCACGGACGCCCTCGCAGGGGCCGCGACTCGATCTTGCTCAAACTGATGTCGCGCAGCGCGAACACGCTGAGCGCCTTGAACAGCGCCCCCGGAATATTCTTCACGCTGAACGCCAAAGAAGTCTTATCCGCCTTCGCCTTATCCACATTGCGCGCCGCCGGCGGCTTTCCCCACCTGATCTTTTCTGGTTCGATCTTTCCTGGTTCGAGCTGTCCTCGTTCGATCAGAAAGAAGCGCGTAAAGTTCTTCTTGTCATCCTCAATTCCGGCCTTCAGAATTTTTCCCCCGTACACTTCGGCGGCCCGCCGGCTGGCAATGCCCGCGGCGTCGCGCAAGCTCTCCGTCACCACATGCTTCAGGCTTCCCGCCGTGTCGTAGAACGGCACCGGCTCCAGCCGCGGATTCTTGGCAAACAGGTCGCGGCATTGATCGAGCGCCACCGGATGCGAGAACACGCGCCCGACGTCTCCGAACTTGGTGCCCGGCAGCGCGATCAAGTTGTGCACGATGCGCAACCGGAACTCGCGCACAATGTGAACCTCGCGCCCCAGCAACAGATCCAGGTGTTCGGCGACCGACCCCGCCAGCGAGTTCTCGATCGGAATCACCGCCCCGTCCACTGATCCACGCTTGACCTGGTCGAAGACCTCGAGCGAACGCGCGCACGGCACCACCTGCGCCCGCGGCAACATCGCTTCGGCCGCTTCATGGCTGAAAGAGCCAAGCTCTCCCTGGATAGCAATCTTCATCAAGCCATTTCCTTCTTTGCCTTGAGACGGTGCTTGCCACGTCTCACTCTGCGGCAGGAGACGGGGCAAGCCGCGTCTCTACGGGGAAATCCGTCGCAAACGCGCCAGCTCTTTCGTCATAACCAGCGCATCCATCTGGTTCGAATAGTACCCGCCGACCGTCTTCTGGACGAAATATCCTTTCTGCTTGTAGAAGCGAATCGCGGCGGCATTATTCACCGGCGTCTCCAGAGCAACCGCCGCCGCACCCGCCTGCAGCAGCTGTTCTTCCGCCGCCCGCAGCAAAGCCGAGCCCACCCCCGCCCGCCGCGCCTCCGCGACCACATCGATAGTAATGATGTGCCCGCTCTTGCGGCGAATCTCCGCGACGATGAACCCTAGAATCAATGCCGGCCCCTGCCCGTTGCCCGGAACCCCGCCGTCTTCGCCCTCGGCCACCAGGGTAAACGACCCCGGCCGGCGCATATACAAGGCTAGTTCCGTTCGCGAGTACGCCAGTTGCGGATCGAAGCAAGCCTGGTCAATGCGCCACAACGTGTCCAAATCGGTTTTCTCGAATTGGCGGATTCGGAACGGCACGCCGTTATTGTAGCGGGTTAGCGCAACCGTATACACCAACCCTCCTTTGCATCGTGTTCGTGTGCCAGGCCGTGAATTCTGGTAATTTCTTGCGCATGAGAAGGCCGGTCCTGATCGCGATCGACATGTTGCGTGACTTCCTGGAAAGCTGGGAGCCGGGTCGAAAGGAAAAGACTAGTGAATTCCATCAACGCCCTCGTAGCCATCATGCGGAACTTTTCCCATCCGGTGATCTGGGTGCGACAGGAGTTTGAACCCGATCTGCAGGACGCGTTCCCCGAGATGAGAGCTAAGGGAATCCGCATCACCGTCCGGGGAACACCCGGCTGCGAAATTCTCTCGGAGTTGGCGGTTGCTCCAACCGATGTTGTCATGGTCAAGAAACGGTACAGCGCGTTCTACGGAACCAACCTTGACCAAGCGCTTGCCCGCCTCGGCCCCGACGCGATCCTCCTGGCAGGGATCAATACCCACGCATTCGCGCAACCGCTATCGACGCATACCAGCGAGATTGGCCTGTAATCCTGGCATCGGACCGCATCGACTCCTACGACCAGGAACACCACGAAATCTCCTTGAGGTACATGAAGGACAAGATTGCCGCGCTTCTGAGCAATGAAGAGATCCGTTCGGCGCTCTAAGGGTTCGGAGAAAAAAATAATCAGGATTCGAGTGGATCCGCCGAGGCCCGGGTTAACTCAAACAGTTAGGGATGAATCATATGAGGATATGCATACCTCCCATTCTGTGTAGTTTGGTCCTGGTTGTGATGTCAGCGGCCCAGAGCGGCCCCGAGCGGCCCCGAGCAGAATGGCCCCTCAAAGGCTCCCGAGGTCAAAGGTGTACTCGACGATTCCCGCACAGCCGTCTTCGAAACCCCGGAGCACATTCCAGACGCGATGGCCCGGGCCTTCCGCGACAACACGGGAACGGTCCACCTGGTGGCTGCGAGTTCCGAGCTGTTTCAAAACCTGGGCCCGACCCTGGACAGCGTCCAGCACAGTTGTGAGGTCGGGCACTATTCTGCGGGCGATGCCAATCCCGCGGACTTCAACGATCAAACCTGGATCGATTCCTTCTACACCCTCGACGGCGAAACCATTGCCGGCCTGACGCACACGGAATATCACGGCTGGGCGCACAAGGGCGAGTGCACCTTCAAGAACGGCTACAACGGGTGCGAGTATGACTCCGATACCTATCACCAATCCAACGATGGCGGCTACCACTTCGGTGCGTTCAAGGCGCCCGCCAATTTCCTCGCCGGAGTTCCCTACAAGTATGTGATCAATGGCGGCCCCTCCGGCTATAGCGTCGACAGCAACATTATTGAGCTGGGCGGATGGTATTACGCCATGGTGACAGCCTGGCAGTGGCCTCCGAACTGCACGAGGCAACAGGGACCACACCGTTGCCTGACGCCGAGCGGCGGCGGCCCTATTCGCACGCAGGACGTTTTCGACCCATCCTCCTGGCGCGGATGGAGCGGCACAGATTTTTCCGTGTCCTTCGTCGATCCCTACCCGGGCCCGGTGGAGCGTCCCCAAGAGCACGTCTACACGCCGGTTCCGTACATGGACGTAGTGACCGGGATCAACATTTTTCAACCGTCGAATTTAGTCGTCGCAGTTCTATGGAATCCCTGGACCAATGAATATGGAGCGAAAGGTTTCTACCTTTCCACCTCGACCGATCTGGTCAACTGGACCAAGCCGACATTGGTGGCCACCCTCGAGCAGTTCGTCGCTCGGGAGCCCGCAGGGAGTTGGTCCTACGCTTACTTTTCGTTGATCGATCCGGCAGCCCCAGATCGGAATTTTTCCACTATTGGCGATCACCCTTACCTGTACTATGTGCGCTTCGCGAACGATGGATCAAGTCGCGTTTTGTTCCGGCAGGAGATCAAGTTGACGGTGAATTGACCGGTGAGGTTTTTGCGGATTGGTGGCGGCGGCTCAGGCTCCCGTCACAAAGTCTCCACCGGACGACCGAACGCTCTTTTTTTTCCTCGCCCCCTTGCGCGGTTGCATCTGTAGGAAGTACGATTTCTTGCACGAGGCAACGTGGGGCGTTTCATCTTCATTGACGTGGTCGCAGCGTTCGCGCTCTCTTTCATCTGGTATGCGTGGTTTGTCCGTTACAACCGGAAGCGAGCAGGCAACGTGCTGCAGTGGGTGCAGGCGGCGTGCCTTGGAAAGGGCCGCATCGCCGATCTGCGATGGCAGTCCAACAGTTCCCGGTTGAAAGCAACTCTTCATCTTTCCTCGCGCTGGTTTGAGGATGCCCACCTCACCATTAGCCTCTTGCCGCGTCCGATCCCGGTGCAGTGGGTCCTGAGCCGTTATCGCCAGGAGCAGGAAACGCTCACGTTCGAAGCCGACATGGGATTTCCCCCGGGCTTCCATCTCGAGGTCATCCGTCATCGCTGGTCGGGCCGCTCGGGCGCGCAAAAATCGGGCGCGCAAAAATCGACCAGCAGTCGCAACTGGACCATCAGCCGCCCCGGCCCCGTCATTCTCACCACCAAGGAAGACTGGCCCGTCGAACTCAACCCGGTCGTGAATGCGCTGGCCTCTTGGCGCGACAAGGATTTTGAGGGGGTCCGCTTCAACTCTACCTCCCCGCACTTCACCGCCACCGTAGCGTTAGAAAACCTCTCCGATCAGAAAGCCGCATCCGCCCTGCTCGGCCTCTTCCGCGAACTGGCCGCCAGTTCCTCAGCCAAACAGCACTAAGAGAGCCGGCTGCCGCGAGGAGCGTAGAACCCCCCGCGCCGCGGTCGGTCGCGAAGGGGAAAAGATCGAGCGGGTGTTCACGGTCGAGGTCAAGGACGAATCCGGGAGTGTCGTTGCGCAGGTCGAGAAGTTGCTGCACGTCCGAAGAAAAAACCAGTCTTCGAACTGACAAGAAGCTGACTTGCGAGACCGCCCTTCGCTGCCCTTCGTGTTTATCGATATTACGCCAACGGCCCTTTCCGATTTGACCGCAGACTCCGACGCTACATCAACTTCCTACTCCGCCAATGCTCGGCCCATCCAGTGGAAATACTCCGATACCACACGCGCGGCGTCCGCAGTAACGCACTCAATGCGACAGGCCACTAGAGTGCGGGATCCATGTACTTGTCTCCTCACCGCGCCGAAAGGCAAAGAATCCGGAACACTATGACGTTGGCTGCATTGCGACCATCCGTTCTTGCATATAATCTGGTAGGAACAAACGATGAACACCACCCCGCCGAATCTGCTCGGCACGGTACTGCTCGTCTCCAGAGACGAAATTGCAAGCCGTCAAGTGACCGATGCGATGCAGCAACTTGCGGTCTCCGTCGAGGTCTGCGCCAGTATATCCGCGGCTGCCGACCGGCTGAGCCGCCACAAGTTTGAAGGCGTGGTCATAGACTTGGAGCTTGGCGACCAGGGCCTCGTCTGCCTCGAACACGTGCGGGCCTCCGCCTCAAACCGAACCGCTGTCATTTTCACACTCACCAGCAGCAGCCAGGAGAATGCCCATGCTCTGAAAGCTGGCTCCAGCTTTGT
>Ga0187855_10000183_pt1 | contig 55978 bp, 44 predicted proteins | sample June2016WEW_8_10_2_FD_132969 | JGI IMG/M metagenome (GOLD analysis project Ga0187855, IMG submission 132969) | Peatland microbial communities from SPRUCE experiment site at the Marcell Experimental Forest, Minnesota, USA - June2016WEW_8_10 | ecosystem: Environmental > Terrestrial > Soil >... | reverse complement strand
CTGCCCCCGAGAGCATTCCCGTTAAGACTCTCAGCGAGGTGGCTGCATTGCCCAGGAATTCGCTGGCCGAACGTATGCTTCACCTTCATGGCAGCATTCGATCCGATGGTGTGCGCGAAGGGTTGCGATTTGCGGATGCTACCGGCTCCATCCGCATCTGCGAGGCCTTCGGCGCGACGCTGCCAACGGGTGAAGGGTTCGATGTGGCCGGCTTTGCCGAACTCGATGGGAACGAGCTCAAGATCACCGACGCGAGGCTGGTGCAGGGGAATCCTCAGTCCCATCCCGCGGATAAGGACAGGATCATCACCTCCGTGGCCGAGGTTCACAGCCTCACCTCGGAAGAGGCAGCCAGCGCCATTGCCGTTCACGTCCAGGCCACGGTGACCTACCTCAATCGCGTGAACGGAATGCTCTTTGTGCAGGATCAGACCGGTTCCACTTACGTGTACGCTCCCCGAATGGCGGAGTTCGAGGCAGGCGATCTCGTGGATCTGACTGGCGCTACCGCGCCCGGTCAGTTCGCGCCGATCGTTTCCGCTGCCCGGGTGGAGCGCGTCTCCTCATCTTCCCTGCCGGCGCCGGCGCCGGTCGCCTTCCTCGATTTGCTCTCCGGAAGGATGGACAGCGCCTGGGTTCAGACCGAAGGCGTGGTGCAAAGCGTCGAAACCAATCGCCCCATGTTGGACGACGCAGTTTCGCTGCAGTGGGGGGATCACCGGTACCTGGCGCTCGTCCACAATCCGAGCGGACGGCGCCTGCCGCCGCCGGATAGCCGCGTCCAGGTCCAGGGTGTCTGCGGGTCGTTGTTCAATGCCAGGCGGCAGATCGTCGGTATTCAGATCCTGGTGCCCTCGCCCGATTTCGTGCGGCTGCTGGAGCCAGCTCCGGACCCGGCCCGGATGCGGCCGCGCCCGATCGATGAACTCCTCCGCTTCTCCTTTACCGATTCGCCGGGGCACCGCACGCGAATTCGGGGCGTGGTCACCCTGGCCAGCCCCTCCGGCCCGTCGTACGTCGAAGACAGCGGGGCCGGCGTCAAGATCGTCAACCATGAACGCATGGATCTCCATCCCGGCGATGTCGTCGACGCGCTCGGTTTCGGGCACTCCGGTTCCTTCAGCCCCGAAATGCGGGACGCGCAGGTCTCACTCGTCGAACGGGGACCCGCGCCGTCGCCGCCGTCCATCACCGTGGATGAGGCCCTCGAAGGCGGCTACGATTCCAGGTTGGTCAGCATCGATGCCGTCGTTGTGGACCAGCTCACCAGTTCCAGCCAGAACGACGTGATGCTCCACGTGGGTGGTAAGTTGTTCAACGCCACCTTGGATCATGGGCGGATACCAACGTTGGACCGGGGCAGCATCGTCCGCGTGACCGGTGTCTGCTCCGTGGTGGCTGAGGCCAATCTCTCCTATCGCATCCCGAAGTCATTCAGCCTTGCGCTGCGCAGCGCTGGCGATATCACGGTGATCCGGTCTGCGCCCTGGTGGAACCCCGGCCGGTTGCTGGCAGTGCTCGGTTCGATGGCAGCCCTGCTGCTCGCCGTTCTGTCCTGGGTGACCGTGTTGCGACGCAAAGTCAGATTGCAGACGGCGGTGATCAGCAAGAAACTGCAAGAGGAAGCAACGCTCAAGCACGCCGCGGAGCAGGCCAGCCGGGCCAAAAGCGAATTTCTCGCCAACATGAGCCACGAGATCCGCACTCCGATGAACGGGGTGATCGGGATGACCGGGCTTCTGCTCGATACCGAGCTGACAACCGAACAGCGCGAGTACGCGGAGACCGCCTGGCGGTCGGGCGAGAGCCTGCTGACTGTGATTAACGACATTCTGGATTTCTCCAAGATCGAAGCCGGCAAAATGGCGATCGAATCGTTTCCGTTCGACCTGCGCCTGGTGATCGAAGAGGTCAATGAAATGTTGGCCCCGAAAACCGAGGACCGTACGCTCGATCTGGTGCTGGAGTACCCGCCGGACGTGCCACGGCATTTCATCGGAGACGCAGGGCGCATGCGTCAGGTGGTGACGAACCTGGCTGGCAATGCCGTGAAGTTCACGCAGATGGGCCATGTGCTGATTAGCCTGCGCTGCGAATCCCAAGACGGCGAAAGGGCGCAAATTCGGGTTTCGGTGGAAGACACCGGGCCGGGGATTCCGGCGGACAAGATGGACCTGCTGTTCGGAAAGTTCAACCAGGTGGATGGCTCGACCACGCGGAAATCCGGCGGCACGGGGTTGGGACTGGCGATTTCCAAACAACTGGTGAACATGATGGGCGGCGAAGTGGGAGTTACCAGCCAGTTGGGCAAGGGTTCGACTTTCTGGTTCACGCTGCCTTTACGGCTGGATGCCGCCCCGCAAGCGGAGCCGGTGCCGGTGGCTGAACTTCGGGGTTTGCACGTGTTGATTGTGGACGACAACGAGGTGAACCGGCGGGTGCTTCGCGAACAAGTCAGCAGTTGGGAAATGCGAAGCGACTGCTATGGAGGAGCGGTGCAGGCACTCGAGGCGCTACGCGAGGCGCGAGCGGCGGGCGATCCGCACCAGGTGGCGCTGCTGGACTATCAGATGCCCGAAATGGATGGAGCGGCTCTGGCGGCAGCCATCAAGGCCGACCCGTTATTGAGTGAGACCGTGTTGATCATGCTCACGTCGGTGGGCCACTGGAACGAAGTGCGGCACATGCAAGGAGCCAGCATCGATGCCTGTCTGGTGAAGCCGGTGCGCCAAGCGCAGTTGCTGAACACGCTGGCCGCCACGTGGGCGAAGAAACTACAGAACGGGCATGCGACGAAGACCAGCACGGTGATCGAGATCCCAACGGCGGCACCGAAGCTGAAGGCCACATTCGCCGGCATGCGTTTGCGTGTACTGGTGGCGGAGGACAACCCGGTGAATCAGAAGGTGGCCGTGCGCATGTTGGAACGGGTGGGGCTGCGCCCGGACGTGGCGGCTGACGGCCGCGAGGCGGTGGCGATGTACGAACTTCTGCCCTATGATCTGATCTTCATGGATTGCCAGATGCCGGAGATGGACGGCTATACGGCCGCGGCGGAGATTCGGAAACGGCAAAAGCCGGAGGGCCGGGTGGCGATTATTGCCATGACGGCCGAGGCGATGGAAGGCACCCGGGAGCGCTGCCTGGCGGCGGGGATGGACGACTATGTCGCCAAGCCGGTGCGGTTGGAAGAAATGACCGAAGCTCTGAAGAAGTGGGTGCCGGCGGGGGCCCCGGTAGTGAACGCGCATTAGGCCGAATCCGTGCGCCCAGTTTCTCCGGGTCACATCCTGAACAGTCGATGGGGCGAGGGGCTGACTGCCGATACGTCGGACCGGATTGGCGATCCGCACCGTGCTTTGCGGTTCGGCACACTTTGGAGCCGGGAAACGGTCCGGCGCGAGACTGAACCGCACGTTGCTCAAACAGGTCAAGGCAGTCTGCCTGCATGAGGCGGTTTTCGTTCTTTCGGCCACGGCTGGCCGATCCACAACTGCGATCTGCGAAGCCGGCCTGCGCGCGCTGGCCGACCGTTCCGCGAACTGCCGTTGCCCGTGCAACCCCCGTTGCGGCTGCGAGTGCCACGCGAAGGTTGCGCGCTTCTCGCCGTGCGCCGCGCGAATACCGCGCAGATCGAGTCCGCGCGGCCACCACGGCGGATGACTCGACGAGGCCGACGGCCGCGGAATCGAGCGCGCGCTTGCGCCTCCCCTCGGGAAAGTGCATCATCAAACTCATGCATACCAGAGTTGTTTCGCGATTCGCTTGTTTCCTGATTCCGGTACTTCTTTTTGCCCAGCCGCCGAAGAAGAAGATCACGCGTGCGGCCGACGTCCCGGTGTTCCAATACACCGTCAGCGGGAAGGTCGAGGACCTGGTGCGCTCCGAACAGGCTTTCCGCCCATTCGCGGCCCAGGTGAGGACCAATGTGGAATCCGTGCTGCGCGATTACGAGATCGACGACGCAGCCACCAAGCGCGGCCTGCTCGGCACCCTAATTGCGCTCGATCTCCTCGAAGGCCATGACGACGCGGTTCGCCGCGAGTTGGACGAGATCAAAGCTCTCGAGGAAAAGCCCGCCGCGAAGGCGCTCAGCGGCTTGACCACGCGCGCCATACTCGATGCGCGGCGCGAATCCGCCGACCGCAATTCGCCCGCCTACCGCAAGGCCGTCTACGCCTCGATCACGCGCTCTCTCGCTCCCCTGCCGTTCGACGTGGTACAGAATGATCTGAAGTCCGCCAAGGCCGGTGTCGAAATCGCCTCGGAATCGCTCCTCATCGGCCAGCTTCAGGCGAGTTTTGACCCCGTGGTGGAAAAGACCGGCGGCCTGAGCTCCGACCTCGCGCACGCCCTGCCAAGCGTTCGCATGTACCTGGTGGAGAGGATCCCGATCAAGGACACGCTGAACGAGGCCTTGGGCGCCTACCTTACCGCGCATGCCAAGGAGAAGCAGGACATCTGGACCGCGCGCGACGTCACCTTGGAGCCGGGCAAAAACTACCAACCCGTCAATGTGGCAGTGTGGGATAGCGGCGTAGACCTCGCGATCTTCCGCGACCGCGTGCTGAAAGACTCCGCAAGCCAACCGGCCGTCCTGGCTTACGATCTCGAGAGCCGCAAGACCACCGGCAATCTGTATCCGCTCAGCGCCGCGCAGTCGGCGCGCTATCCGGAAGCCAAGCAGGAACTGAAAGGATTCTCCGACCTGCAAGCCAACGTAGACAGCCCCGAATCCTCCCAGGTGAAGCAGGCTTTGTCCAAGCTGAAACCGGACGAAGTGAAACCCTTCATCGAAGAACTCTCTCTCTTCGGCATCTACGCGCACGGCACCCATGTGGCGGGCATTCTCACCGCCGGCAATCCCTATGCGCGCCTGGTCGCGGGCCGCATCAGCTTTGACTGGAAGATGGTTCCCGACCCATGCCCTTCGCGCGTGCTGACCGAGCGCGGAGCGGCCGCCGTCCAGGACTACGTGGATTTCTTCAAGAAGAACCAGGTAAGAGTCGTCAACATGAGTTGGGGCGGTTCAGTCAAAGAGTACGAAGACGACATGGAGAAGTGCGCCATCGGCAAGGACATCGACGAGCGGAAGAAGACCGCCCGCGAGTGGTTCGAAATCGAGAAAAACGCGCTGGAAAAAGCCATGCTCTCCGCGCCGGAGATTCTCTTCGTGGCTGCCGCCGGCAATGCCAATGCCGATTCGAGCTTTGAGGAAGCGATTCCGGCCGGCCTCAAAGTCCCGAACCTGCTAACCGTGGGAGCGGTCGACAAGGCCGGCGACGAAGCCTCGTTCACCAGCTACGGTCCCACCGTGGTGGTGGACGCCAACGGCTATGAAGTGGAGAGCTACATCCCCGGCGGCGACCGCCTCAAGATGTCCGGCACCTCCATGGCCTCTCCCAACGTGGCCAACCTGGCGGCCAAGATCCTGGTGGTGAATCCGAAGCTGACTCCGCCACAGGTAATCGACATCATCCGCAAGACCGGCGAGAAAACCGCCGACGGCCGACGTAACCTGATCGACCCGAAGAAAGCCATCGCCGCGGCTCAAACCATGTGATGCCGCGGCGTGTCTTCTAATGCGGACATCCAGGCATTCACTCGATTGCCGCGCTCAGCGGCCTATGGGTCTGTAAGCGAGAAGCCGGAGGCCTCCCGTCCTCCCTGGGATTGTGGCTGGCATTACAGCAAAACGACGGACGGGCCGACCAGCTCAAAAAGCGGCTGCTTGACTACGCGGCCTGACGTACTCGAAGCCAGCGTCGCGCAAATCTCGGGTACATTGGTTTGAGGGTAAAATCCATCGAGCGGAGGGATGCAGTCATGCCCCTGACTACGGACGAAAAACTGTTAGCCCTTAGCACCGACGTGCTCAAAGGGTTCGAGAAAGCGGATGGAGGTATCCATCCAGGTTTCAGACCTGCTCATGCGAAAGGTATTCTGCTGGCAGGTCGATTCACTCCTTCTTCGGAAGCCTCCTCACTTACGAGCGCACCGCACATCACCCGGCATTCTACGCCGGTGACGGTGCGCTTCTCGGATTTTGCGGGAATCCCAAGTGTCGCCGATAACGATGTGCAACATGCCAGCCCACGCGGTTGTGCGATCCGCTTCCACCTTGCCGAGCATGTTCACACCGACATCGTTTCTCATTCGGTGGACGCTTTCCCGGTGCGCACCGTGGAGGAGTTCCTGGACTTCCTCAACGCGTTGCTTGCCACTGATCCGGCGGGGCCGCATCCGAACGCTATCGAGCAGTTTTTAGGCGCGCATCCCCCGGCCCTCACGTTCGTGCAGATTCCCAAGCCGATCCCGACCAGCTTCGCCAAGGAGTCCTTTTTCGCGGTATCCGCGTTCCGGTTCACCAACGCGCTGGGCGTAAGCCGCTACGGGCGCTACCGTGTGCTGCCAGTGGCAGGCAACGAATACCTGGACGAGGCGGGGGCGGCTGCAAAGTCGCCGAACTTCCTCTTCGACGAGATCCAGGAGCGGATCGCGAAGGGCCCGGTGGGGTTCCGCATCTTAGTGCAACTGGCGGAGGACGGCGACACCGTTGACGACGCCACTGTGCGGTGGCCAGAGGATCGTGCACTGATCACGTTTGGTGAAATCAGCTTGACCGGGATTACGCCGGACAACGCACGGGAGCAGCAGCAAATCATATTCGATCCCATTCCGCGGGTGGAGGGTGTCGAGGCCTCAACGGATCCGCTGTTCGAGCCGCGGGCAAATATCTACTTAATGGCGGGAAGACGGCGCCGGTCGGCCGGAAAGGCATAGCCGATGAAATGCGACAGCCCATGCAGGGTACAATTCAGGACGGCGCGTGATTAGCGACGGGCAGTACGGAAATATTTGCGCGCAGAAAATACCAGCCACGGCGCCGCCGCAACTACAAGGTTAACAATTCACGGCAGTACCGCACGATTGGCCCTATCCTTGCGATCAAGTTCCTTGGGAGGTAACCGCTGTGAGAACTAGCACTCTAATCGTCGCTCTCGGGCTCACGCTCCCGGCAAGGACAGCAAGCTACTAACTCGTCACCTTAATTCCAGAGGCAACCCATGCTCAGTTATCTGGTGGATCTCGTCGTTGACGTGCAGGAGCGGCTCCAGGCCTCGGAGCGGACTTTCCTGTTTCTGGATTTCGACGGTACGCTGGCGCCCATTGACGCGGATTTCACAGCGCCGAAGCTCGATCCGCGCACCGCCGAAACGCTGGCGCTTCTGGGCTCGCAAGCGTCTGTAGTCACCGCCATCATTAGCGGCCGCGCGGTGGAGGATCTATTCGCGCGCATCCGGCTGCCCGGTCTGATCTACGCGGGCAATCACGGCATGGAGATCTTCGGCCGGGATCTCCGTTTTGTCGAGCCTCAGGCCGCCCGAAGGCGGGATCGCCTGGAGCGTCTTTCGAATGAAATCGCGATGCGGCTTCGGTCCATTGCGGGAGCGGTTGTGGAGTTCAAGGGCCTTACCGCCAGTGTCCATTATCGTCAAGCGGCGGAACCGGACCACGCGGAAATTCACGAGTCGGTGCGCATAGCCGTTGGACATGATGGTGAGTTGTTTCGTATGATTCACGGCCTAAAGGTCATCGAGATCGTCCCCCGCACGAACTGGAACAAAGGCGCTGCGGCGCTATGGATCATCAACCACCTCGGAGACGAAAGAGACTTGACGATCTATCTCGGCGACGACGCCGGAGACGAAGAGGCCTTTTCGGTGTTGCCGGATGCCGTCACCATCAAGGTGGGCGCGCAGCCCAGTAGCGCAGGCTACCGACTGCCACACCCGGCTGCCGTTCATGAGCTCCTGCGATGGCTGGCCACCCATTCAGCGCAGCGGGCGCAGGGGGCGTGATCCATGACGCCCGATCCGCCAAAGCCTTTCGTATTCTTTACCGAAACGCGACTGGTCGCGTTGACCGGCCGCAAAGCTTCGAACATCGAGGAACTGCAGCAGCATCTCAGCCAGGTCTCGGGATCGTGCGTCTTTTATCACACACACTATCTCTATCTGACCCATCATTTCGAGAACCCGAGGTTCTATAACGAATTCGCCAACTGGGTTTCGGAAGCCATGCAGGAAGAACGGCTGGCGGAGCGGCTGGCAGCGATCGACCTGCTGGACATGACATCGATACGGGAACTGCGTGAAGCCATCAGCCGCGTCATTCAGAAGCACCTGGAAGGCGACAGAGCAACCCCTCGCACGTGCCCTCCGGGCGACGAGTTTCATTTCTGCGAAGCCAAGAGCTTCATTATGCCGACTGGCCTGGTGGCCACCGGCGTGCCAGAGTTCTTTGACTTGCTTGGGAACGTAACCAACGACTGTCTACACTTTCACTTCTTCGAAGCACGCCTCCGCTTAGAGCGGCCCACCAACGACTTTTCCCAATGGTTAGGCGACTTAGGCCAGCCCAGGCTAGCCAGCAGGATTAACGCGCTCAACCCTTATGTCATGACCCTGGATGAACTGAAGCACGAAATCGTGAAGTTAGGGAGGAGACACACATAGGACTCATGCCGATCCGGTTGGAGGACTACCAGGAAGTCGCGGGTCCCGGGGTGATCGAGGAGTTGCGCGCCCTGGCGGGCCGCGTGGCGGGCCGTTCCATGCAGCATATCAACTCCACACCGGTGGGCGGCGGTGTGGCTGAGATTCTCACGCGTCTGGTGCCCCTGCTGCGGGAACTGGGGGTGGACGCCACCTGGGACGTGATCAAAGGCGATCAGGCGTTCTTCGGTGTTACCAAGGCTTTCCACAATGCCCTTCACGGCAAGCCGGAACAGGTCACCGCGCAGATGTATGACATCTTTCGGGCTAACACCGAAACAAATCTGCGCGACATGAACTTCACCGGCGACACGATCTTCGTGCACGATCCACAGCCCGCCGGCCTGGTCGCGCGCAAACAGGAAATTGGCCGGCACTGGGTCTGGCGGTGTCACATCGACGTATCGGCGCCGCAACCGGACGTCTGGGAGTTCCTGCGTCCGTCTATCGAGCTGTATGACGCCGCTATTTTCTCCATGCCCGATTTCGCGCAACGGCTGCCGATGCCGCAATTCCGGATCGCTCCGTCAATCGATCCCCTGAGCGATAAGAACAAGACCGTGGATGCTTCCCTTATCACCAGAGTGCTGGAAAAATATCGGATCGATCCGAACCGGCCCGTGCTCACCCAGATTTCGCGGTTTGATCGCTTCAAAGATCCGCTCGGTGTCATCGCTGCCTATAACCTGGTGAAGAAGCGGCACCGCTGCCAGTTGGTACTCGCTGGCGGCGGCGCCCCCGACGACCCCGAAGGAGAGGAAGTTCTCCACGAAGTCCAACAGGCGGCCGCCGCCGACCCCGACATCCATGTGCTCCTGCTGCCTCCGTTCAGCGACCTGGAGATCAACGCCCTGGTCCGCGGCTCGACCGTGATCATCCAGAAGTCGATCCGGGAAGGCTTCGGCTTGACGGTGAGCGAGGCGCTCTGGAAGAGGAAACCGGTAGTCGGCGGAGCCACAGGCGGCATCAAGCTGCAGGTCATCGACGGCATAACCGGTTACTTGGTGCATTCCGCGGAGGGCGCGGCGACTCGCATCATGCAACTGCTCAGTGACCGGAAGTTACGGGAAAGGATGGGAGAGAACGGATATCGCCACGTCCGGCAGAACTTCCTGGTCACGCGGCATGTGAGAGACTATCTCCTCACCATGCTGGCGCTGGAGCATCCGGGTGAGAGCATGATTTACCTGGAATAAGTCGAAACGAACAGGCAAGTTGCATACTTACCCGGCGCTTTTGGGTGTTCCCGAAGGGCAGGCTCAGCTACCACCCGCATATGCCGCTGCTTTTGGCTCGTCCGCGGCCCTGGCAGCCGGCTCCAGCCGGATAGCCGCAAGTTCCGCGATCAGGTTTCCCGCCCAGCGGTAGACGTTGTGTTCTTCCACTGCGGCGCGCATGCGCTGCATGCGGGCGCGCCTTTCTTCGGCCGGCATCGCAAGGGCGGTGTGGATGGCTTGGGCCAGCTCATCGGAGTCGTATGGATTCACCACCAGAGCATCGGGCAGCTCATGGCTGGCGCCGGCGAACCGGCTCAGGATCAACACGCCGTCCTCATCCTGGCGCGCCGCGACATACTCTTTGGCAACCAGGTTCATCCCATCATGCAGCGACGTGACCAGGCAGAAATCGGCCTCGCGATAATACCGCTGGACCTCCGCATGGCTGTGATGCTCGTTCAGAAACACAATCGGTTTCCAGGCGCCTGCTCGGAAGCGGCGGTTGATCCGGTCGGCTTCTTCCTCCACTTCGGTCATCAGATCCTGGTAGCGCTTAATCCGCGTCCGGCTGGGCGCGCCGATCTGCACAAACACCAGCTTCTCGCGGTAAAACGGATGCAGGTCGAGGAGCCGCTCGATAGCGCGAAACCGCTCCGGAATCCCCTTCGTATAGTCGACCCGGTCAACGCCCAGGCCCACGTACACCGGTTCACCGCCCAGTTGTCGGGAGAGCCCGGCGTGCTCCACTGGAACCGCGGTGCCGTTCTCGTGGAACGCCACGCTGATGGGGAAGGGTCTCACACTCGTGAGGTGCTCCTGCCGGTTCACGGCGAAGTGTTCCCAATCGATGCGCGACTCGAGCGCGTGATCCACGGTCTCCAGGAAATTGTTGCAATGCGCCTGGATGTGGAAGCCGACCAGGTCCGCCCCCAGCATGCCGTCGAGGAGTTGACTTTGCCACGGGCAGATACCAAAAGCCTCCGGATTGGGCCACGGAATGTGCCAGAAAATGGCTACGCGCGCGTCCGGCCGGCGTTCCTTGATCAGGCGTGGCAGCAGAGCGAAGTGATAGTCCTGAACGAGGACAAGAGGTTCTTTTTCCGCTTCCATTTCTTCCAGCAGAACGTCGGCGAACTTCTGGTTCACGGCGCGGTATTGTTCCCAGTCGGCCGCGCGAAATGCCGGCCGTGTGTGAGCGATGTGGCAGAGCGGCCAAAGCCCCTCATTGGCGAACCCGAAATAGAAGCCGTGCTCTTCTTCCTTGCCGAGCCAGACGCGCCGCAGCGTGTACTGGGGGTGATCGGGTGGCACGCGCAACCGGCCATGCTCGTCAGCCGTCTCCCGGTCCGCGTCTCCCGTGCCTTGCGCGACCCAGGTGCCGTCGCAGGCGCGCAGCACCGGTTCGAGCGCGGTCACCAGTCCGCTCGGGGGAACCGACCAAGTGACGGCGCCGCCGGAATAGATGTGCTCGTAGGGCTCGCGGTTCGAGACAGCGAAGAGGCGGCTGCCGTTCATTTTGCTCTGCATGGAAACCCGCAGTCTCTCGGGCGTCCATCGAGTGAGCGCCGCGTCGCGCAGGCGGGCCTCTTCCTCCGCCGCGCGCCGCGCTGCGTTGAGGCTGGTCGCGATCTGGGCCATTTCGTCGGTCAGGGGCTGGAAGAATCCTTCCTTTGGCGGTGAGACTTCGAGGCTGGCGCGCCCCGTCCGCAGGTCGCGCAACCATTCCGTCAGGTGCTGCACCGGCTTGCCCAGGTTCCAGCGCACAATCAGCAACGTCAAGCCGACGATCAGCAATGTCTGAGCCACGCTGCTGATCGCGTGGCGCACCACTGGAACCGCGATAAACGCCACTCGATGAAAGACAGCCAGGGCACCGGCCTCCCGTCCCCCGGCGTAAAGCGGCAGCGCGGCGATATGCATCGGCCGGTCACCCAGGCGGAAGAACTGCGCGCGCTCCTGTCGCGCATCGAGGGCGTTGACTACCGCCGCCGGTGTCGCAGTGAGCTGCGTCCGGAGTCCCGGCGTGATGGCTAGCGGTTGCCCGCGTTCATCGTACACCGCCATTCCAGCCAGATGATCCTGGTTCTCAAACCGGCCAACCAGGATCTCCAGTTCCTGGGAGGAACCACTTTCCAGTGCAACTTCAACCGGTCGCCGCTGACTCTCGGCGATCGCCGAGGCCTGCCGGCGCACTTCGTCCTCGAGAGCGCGCATTTCGGCCTTCGCCTGGAAGACCGCAAAGCCCAGCGATACGGCGGCAACTCCGCCCAGTAATGACATCATCAAGCGGCGACTTAGTTGCATTCATAGCCTCCCATGGGCGCACAAGGGCCATTTGTCACTCAGCGCAAGTCAGCAGTGGAGCCACTGTTTCGCACAACATGTGTAGAAACGTGCCCCCGGTCGCGCGGCGCCTATCGTTATGCACGAACACGGTTCTCTCAAGCACACAGGCGATTTCGAATCCTTCGACTGCTTGTGCACCTGATTGTCCAAACGGCCGCAAACGATTCACCCGACAGGTAGTAAGCGAATCCACCGGACCTGGCGCCGCCTGATGAGAGAGTAATTTTTGCACCGTTCGCAGAGACCACTCTTATGGCGGAAGGCTCGGATGTCTTATATGCAACAGAGCCGAAAATCCCCTATCGAGTCACATGCCCGACTGCTTCAGGAAGTCGACGGCGACCTCGGCTACGGGGCGATGCTCGGCGTCTACTTTATAGTTGAGCTGCCGCATGATCCGGTTAGTGAATTTATCGGACAGGTCCTGGAGCGCGGTCTCTAAATCGGGAATCCTGTCCAGACTGTCGCGACGTACGGCGATCGAAACCTGGTAGGGCGGAAAGGCATGGCGATCGTCGGTGAGCACCTTGAGATCCAGTTTCGAGAGGAGCCCATCCGTGGCATTGGCGGCGATCATGTCCACCTGACCCTGTTCGAGAGCGTGGTAGAGAAGTCCGAGGTCCATACTGACCGGGGCTGCGGGAAAGCGCAGGTGGTAGGTGTTCTTGAGGGCAGCCAGGCCATCCGCACGCTGTTCGAACTCGTATCCCGCGCCGAGTTTCCATCCCTCCGAGACGCCGGCGGCATCGCTGAGGGTTTCCAGGTGTCGGCGGCGCGCCTCGGGTCCGCGCACCACGATGGCAAAACCGTTGTCGATGCCGAGCGGGGCGAGCCATTCGATCTTGAAACGGCGCCGATACTCCGAGCGGACACGGTCCAACACGGGAGCTTGGTCGACGGCGCCGGCGGAGTCTTTCAGAATCGCCGCCCAGGCTGTGCCGGTGTATTCGGGATAGAGATCGATCTCGCCGTTAATGAGCGCCTGATGGGCAAGAAGGGTCCCACCGAGATTGAAACGCCGGTCGACCTTTCGATGCAAACGGTGCTCCAGATGCTGCGCGATGATTTCGCCGAGCACGATCTGTTCGGTGAAATTCTTCGAGCCGATCCGGATCGCGCGATCCGTATGCGAGCAGGCGCCCAACAGGAGCGCCACGATCAGACAGCCGAGACTCTTCGTTCGATCCATCCCAACCCTCCATCCGCCAGCAGGGCTAAGAGCGCTGCGGGCACTGCCCCGGCAAGAATCTGCGTGGAATCGACGGAGGCCACGCCGCGAAAAATGAAGACACCCAGCCCACCGCCACCGATGGCAGCCGCAATGGTGGCGGTACCGATGGTGGTGACGGTGGCAACGCGAATACCGGCAAGAATGGTTCGCGCGGCCAGCGGCAATTGCACCTGGCGGAGAATCTGGCCTTCCGTCATTCCCATCGCGGTCGCCGCTTCGCGGACCGCGGGATCGACGGAGTCGATGCCCACGAAGGTATTGCGAAGAATCGGCAAGAGCGCATAGAGAACCAGCGAGACGATTACGGTTCTGGAGCCAATCCCACCGATCCAGGGAATGGGAATCAGAAAGCCGAAAAGAGCCAAGCTGGGAATAGTCTGTACGACGCTGGCGAACCCAAGGATCCATCTTCGAAAAGAGGCGCGGCGAGTGAGAAGAATGCCGCCCGGAATGCCGATCAGAATTGCCACTGTCATTGCGCTCCCGACGAGCACCAGGTGCTCGGTGGTGAGACGCAGGATGTCGCTTGCAAGGTCGGCGCGCATGGGGAACTAATCTTCTAGACCTTTCAGGAATGCGCGGGCTTCCGTGGTTTGGGCGCTACGGAAATTCTCGGAAGAGACCACCGTCTCGAGTTGTCCACCTGCCAGCATCGCAATGCGGGTGCCGAGTCGCAGAGCTTCGCGAACGTCGTGAGTGACGAAAACGGAGGCCGTACGGAACTCGCGGTTCAGGGCCAGAAACTCCTGTTGGAGCTCGCGGCGGGTGACGGGATCGAGGGCGGCGAAGGGCTCGTCGAAAAGCAGCAGAGTGGGTTTCGCGGCGAGGGCGCGAGCAACGCCTACGCGTTGCCTTTGGCCGCCGGAAAGTTGCCGCGGATAGCGGGCGCGGAATTCGGCGGGCGGCAGACCGACCTTCCGCAGGAGTTCATCCACGCGATCCTCGATGTCGGCCGGACTCCAGGCCTCCAGGGATGGTACCAGGCCGACGTTGCGCGCAACTGTGAAATGCGGGAAGAGTCCCGACTCCTGGATGACATAGCCGATACGCCGTCTTAGCTGGATAGGATCCCATTCCACTGTGGAACGGCCTTCCACCAAGACCTGTCCGGACGTGGGGAACAGCAGGCCGTTGATCATTTTGAGAGCGGTGGTCTTGCCCGAGCCGCTTCGGCCGAGGAAGACGAGCGTCTCGCCGGCCTCAACACTTAAGCTGAGGTGAGAGAGGATCGCGTTACCGGCCAGTTGGTAGCCAACGTCGCGAAATTCGACCACGGGCATGCCGAAGCATTGTATAGCAGAAGGCTGTAGGTGTGCAGGGTTCAAGCCGCGATCAGAAGAGTTTCGGCGAAGGGCCATTCGGCGTCTACCCATTGAGCCTGGCGGCGAAAACCGGTCCGCTGCGCAAGCGAGTCCACCTCAGCGAGGGAATACTTGTGGCTGGTCTCCGTCCAGATAGTCTCGCCTTCACCGAACGTGACGGAGAAGCCGGGAAGGCCGACGGTTACGCGCTGGACCCGCGTCGAACGCAGGTGCATCTCGATGCTCCGGGTTTCGGCATTGAAGAGAGCGACGTGCTCGAATCCATCGAGCCGAAAATCAGCATGGAGTTCGGCATTGACTCGCGCCAGCAGATTCAGATTGAAAGCGGCAGTTACCCCGAGCGAATCGTCGTACGCGCGGATCAGCCGATCCGCGGGTTTTTCGAGGTCGGTTCCCAGAAGCAGCGCGTCTCCGGAATTCAGGAGGCTACAAATGTGCTGCAGAAATACAAGATCGGCAGGACGGTCGAAATTGCCGATCGTACTGCCCAAGAACAACAACAGGATGCGCTGCCCGGCGCGGCGGCGGGCGGTTACTTCGGAGAGGCCGTCGAGATACTCGCGTTCAAAGCCGACGATGCTGATGCAATCGATGTCGGCCAAGTCCCGGCGGCAAATAGCGAGAGCGGTGGGCGAAATCTCGATTGGGTAGTAAGAGGTGTGACGACGTCGGCCGAAGGCCTCCAGGATCGACCGTGTCTTGCGTCCGTTGCCGCTTCCGAGTTCCGCGACAACGGTATCGCCGGGCAGGCGATCTGCGATCTCATGGGCGCACCGCTGTAGCACGCGCTCGTCGGCGCGGGTAAGGCCATACTCCGGCAGAACGCTGATGACTTCAAACAGCCTCGAGCCTACCTCATCATAGAGGTATTTCGAGGCCAGTTCCTTTTGACCGGACTTGGTCAGACCGTTGCGAACGTCTCTCGCGAAGGACGATGGTGCATCGAGAACAAATGCTCTGCTAGCCAAGGGTCAAACTCCTCTCGCGCACCGGAATCCGGCGTAAACATATTGATAGTGCGGCTGAAACCAGTTGCGGAAGGAACGGCGCAGCATGCACGCGGCAGTGCGTGGGGAGCCTCCCTTGAGAACGTAGTGCTTGCCGTCGAAGAAGTCGGCCGAGTAGCCGCGATAGGACGCGTGAGCTTCGAAGCCGCGAAACGGGGCAAACCGGCTGGCGGTCCACTCCCATCCGTTGGCCATCAGACCACCGAGTCCAAAGGCGCTGCGGGCGCCAGGGAATGCATTCACCGGAGCCGGGTCCCATCGTGCGAAATCGAAATAGCCGCGTTGGGGGCTCGGCGGCTCGTCGCCCCACGGATACTCGCGCTCTTCGCCTTGCCGAGTGACGTAAGCGGCGCGGTGCCATTCGGCTTCATCCGGCAGTCTCCCGCCGGTCCACTGAGCATACGCAGCAGCCTCGGCATGACTCACATAGACCGGCCAATTGAAGGGAAGCGGAATTTCCTCGAACATGGTGCGATAGCGCCACTCATCTCCCGACGGTTTCCATAACACCGGATGCGTGATGTGGTGCTGGCACTTCCACCGCCACGCGGCGTCGGACCACAAGGCGCGATTCTGGTAGCCCCCGGCCTCGATGAATCCGAGATAGTCGCCGTTGGTCACCTTGTAGCAATCAATAACGAATGCGGGCACCTCGACCGGTTGTGTGTCGAATTCATTGTCCCAGCCGAAGCCGCAGTTCCGTGGGGCGCCCAGCGTCGCCGAACCCGCGGGAATTCCCACAGTTTCGTGTCGCACCGATTCGGCCAACGGCACCGCCTGCTGAGCTACCGGAAGTTTTGATTCGTACGGCAACTCGTGCAGCATGTAAGACAGGGTTTCCGCGTGCATCAGACGATGTTCCAGTGCCATGCGGAGAAGCCAGCCATCGTGCGAAGCGTCATCGAGGATTTCCCGCACGCGACGCACATAACTCCGGATGTCGGACAGCGACGGCCAGTCCGACGGAGTATCTGTAGGCAGGCCCCGATCCACAGGATCGATACCGAAGGCAAATAGCCTATCGAACACGGGATGGAACGGTTCCACGTTGTGCATGTGAGGCCGCAACAGATTCCAGTCGAAGGCTTCTAGATGGCCCACATAGAATACAATCCGGTGCCGTTCGGGAATGGGGCGCTCGTAGAGGGAATCCGTACGGACCATGTCAAACAGCTTATCGGACTGTTTCCTCGCTTCAGCCAATTGGGACACTGGGTTCATGGAAGTCAATTCAGCCTTGTGTTTCGTCCTTCTCGACCGCGCGGCCGACCTTGGTCATGGGCCGTTCTCCGAGCAGGGCCTTCTTCCCGGAACGGCGCACCTCAGCTTCGGTAAGCCTAGCCCACCACGATGAGATGCGAAGGTGCCAAATCGAGATTCAAAAGAAGCTGTTGGTGAGATAGGATACACTTTCGACGCCGGGAATCGAGGGTATCCATTGCACGAGGTCGGAAAACCAACGGGCTGTGGACAGCGCCCTCATGTGTCTGCGCGGCTTTGGTATCGGCATGCCTGCGCATCCGAGCCAGGAGCAGGTCCGGGCCGAATACGAAACCGTGTGGCAAGCCCTGAATGGCCGTCCGTTCAGTGGTGGGGTTCCGGTGCGCTCTCGTACCGAATGGCTTAGACTTTGCCAGCTTTTTCACAATGTTAACCTTTGAAGTTTCCGCAACTGAGGTAGAATCCTATAACCGGCTGGTTGCCATTCATTCTCACGTTCAAAGTTAGCCCATGAGGTGTAGGTGAAAGGGTGCCCGAATCCGCCCAACCGCAAAATGACTTCTCACTCGATGCTTCGATGCCAGATGGTGCGGCATGTCGCGAGTGATCGCGAGACAACGAAGCGGAACGTAGCGCGGGCTGGTTTCGATCAGAGGAAAACGCGGAACACATCTCCCATTCATAAAGGAGTAAGGCCATGACTACCTTAGATGTGATCGGGTCAAGTCCGAAATTCCGGGCATTGATGACAGTAGTGGAGAGGGTTGCACCAGTAGACTCCGCGGTCTTGATCCAGGGCGAAACAGGCACGGGAAAAGAAGTGATTGCGAGAGCCATTCATGAGGCCAGCCCTCGCCGGAACCACCGTTTTGTGGCACTCAACTGCGCAGCGATTCCGAGCACGTTGCTGGAAAGCGCACTGTTCGGCCACGAAAGAGGCGCTTTCACGGGCGCATGGGAGCAAACCAAGGGACGATTTCAGATGGCGGATGAGGGCACGCTCTTTCTGGACGAGATTAGCGACATGCCGTTGGAACTTCAGCCCAAGCTCTTACGCGCCCTGCAAGAGCGGGAGTTCGAGCGTTTGGGTGGCACCCAGACCGTCCGGGTCAACGTGCGGGTGGTGGCGTCGGCAAACCAGGATCTCGGGCAGCTCGTGAGTAAGAAGCTGTTTCGGGCTGACCTGTTCTACCGGTTGAACGTAGTCCCAATCTGCCTGCCTCCGCTGCGTGAACGCGTTCAGGACATCCTGCCGCTGACGGAGTTCTTCATAACACAATTTGCTGCCCGCCTCAATAAGACGATCGACTCCATTCCCGATGAAGTGGTGGAGGCCCTCAAAGCGTACGACTGGCCAGGTAATGTTCGTGAACTACAGAATTGCATCGAGCGCGCGATGCTCTTTTCGCCGGGATCGGTGCTGCGTCTGCCGCTGGACTTGAAGCAGACGGTGAAGCAGAGCTCGGAGAGCGCTGCACGCACGCTCGCCGACGCCGATCGGGAGCATATCCTGGAGACATTGAAGCAAACCGACTGGCTGATCGGAGGGCAGGGCGGAGCGGCTGATCGGCTTGGATTGCCGCGAACTACGCTGATTTATAAGATGAGAAAGCTTGGAATTGAGACACGCCGATCGCCGAGGGCGCGCGCCATTCGGCAGCAGTGCCGTGCCGCCGCGAGCTGTTGAGAAGACACCGCGTATCAGGGCGTGTTGGTGGATGCCACTATCAACGAGGTGTCATCATAATCGAGTCTTCCGATGCTCGGACTACACGGAGGCCGCAATTTGCGTGCCCAGGACCTTGCTGCCGCGGTGGCCCCGCACGCGCCATTGGATCCCCCGCGGTCAGCAGATGCCACCGAAAACGGCGGGCACGATTCTAATAAGCCTACGCCGTGGGGCATCCAACCCGCCGAACAAAGGAGTTCAATGACCAAGACCTACGACGCGATCATCATCGGAACCGGTCAGGCTGGTCCCTTCCTGGCCCAGCGCCTGGCAGGGGCGGGAATGAAAGTTGCGATCATTGAGCGCAAATTGTTCGGCGGCACGTGCGTCAACACCGGGTGCACACCCACGAAGACTATGGTCGCAAGCGCCTATGCGGCCCATATGGTTCGTCGCGCAGCCGATTTCGGAGTGGTCGACAATGGCCCGTCGAGCGTCGACATGAAGCTCGTCAAATCGAGGAAGGACGCGATTGTGGGGCAGTCGAGAACCGGCGTCGAGAGCTGGCTGAGAGGCATGACCAACTGCACCGTGTACCAGGGCAACGGTCGCTTCGAGTCCTCAAAAGAGGTGAGCGTCGGCTCCGAGAGGCTCACGGCGAATCGGATATTCATCAACGTAGGCGGTCGCGCAGTGGTGCCTAAGATGCCCGGCATCGAAGAAGTCCCATACCTTACCAACAGCTCCATCATGGACGTCGACTTTCTTCCGCGTCATTTGGTCATCATAGGCGGCGGCTATATCGGCCTGGAATTCGCGCAAATGTACCGCAGGTTCGGGAGTGAAGTGACGATTATCGAGACGGCGTCGCACCTGGCTCAGCACGAAGATGAGGATGTTTCGACTGCCATCCGGGGGATCCTCGAGCAGGAAGGCATCAACGTCCGGCTGAACGCAACTTGTATTGGTTTTTCGAGGCGCGGCGAAGAGATTCTGGCTCACGTTGACTGCGTCAGTGGCGATCCGGAGGTAAGCGGGTCACACGTCCTGCTGGCGGTGGGACGCCGTCCAAATACCGATGACCTCGGTCTCACAGAGGCAGGCGTTGCCGTCGATAAACGCGGGTACATTGTCGTTGATGACCAGTTGCGCAGCAGCGTCCCTGGAATCTGGGCGTTAGGGGATTGCAACGGGAAAGGCGCATTCACCCACACGGCCTTCAACGATGCTGAAATTGTCGCGGCGAATCTTCTGGACAATGACCCGCGCAAAGTCAGCGATCGCATTACCGCTTATGCTTTGTACATTGACCCCCCGCTCGGCCGTGCGGGCCTGACGGAGGCGGAGGTCCGCAAAAGCGGCCGCCACGCGCTGATTGGCAGGCGGCCGATGACGAAGGTCCGTCGTGCCGTTGAGAAGGGCGAAGCGCAGGGTTTTATGAAGATCATCGTGGATGCCCAAACTCACCAGATCCTCGGAGCTGCCATCCTTGGAACTGGCGGCGACGAGGCCATTCACTCGATCCTTGACGTGATGTACGCCAGGGCGCCGTATACCCTCATTCAGCGGGCCGTGCACATTCACCCGACCGTTTCGGAGCTCATCCCTACAATGCTCGGCCAACTCCAGCCGCTTGCAGACACAGCCGGCGCTCCGCGGTAGCGCAAATAGATGAAAGGCGTAGACCAGTCGATTCCGCTTTGTCGTCTTCGGCGTCTCCATCGGACAGAACTCCCGTTGGGTACTGTGGAGTTGGCGCGTTACCTGATTGGCAAGGTAGTGGTGCATGATACCGATGATGGCAGGCTCAGCGGGCGCATCGTCGAGACAGAGGCTTATCCGGTCGGTGATTCGGCAGGACACGCATTTCGCGGCGAGACGCGTCGCAATGCCTCACTATTCCTTGGGGCAGGTTACGCTTACGTATACTTCACCTACGGTTCGTCGTTCATGCTGAACGTGACGAGCGAGTCGGTCGGGGTCGGCGCGGGCGTCCTGTTGCGTGCCCTCGAACCACTCGAGGGAATCGATCGGATGCAACGCTTCCGCGGCGGGGTGGGTCTGCTCGATCTAGCCCGGGGGCCAGGCCGGCTAGCCCAGGCGATGCAGATTGATCTCAGGCAAGATGGTCTGGACCTGTGCGCCGCCGGTCCACTCTGGCTCGCGACGAGCCGGCGGAAAACGGGCGACATCGGCAAAAGTGTGCGCATCGGTTTGACCCGCAACGTGGATCGCAAACTGCGCTTCTACGAACGAGCGAATCCGTACGTGAGCGGACCAAAGAGGTTACGCGAGTAGTCACGCCGGACAGATTGGCGTCGACCCGCTGAGTCGGCCCGCGGACAATAGCGTGCGCCAGGCCCCTGCTCTGTCTTTCATTTCTATATTTTCGCTGTGGTACGCGACATGCTCGCACCAGGCACCGATGGCCGAAGAGACGCCAAAACAAAGGCGAACGAACGTGAGAGCACTGATAAAGGCCGCCGCTTACGCAAGGTCCGACGCGGTGGCCCTCCAGCCAAATATCTAGGAAAGGATTGCAAAGACATGCCAGAAGCGACTTGGCAGCCTCACGAGAAACACGGACGGCTCACCACGCAGAGTGACCTGCCAGACAGTGTCTACGCGTTTCCAAAGCAGCGTAAAGAACCACTGACCGACGCACAACATGTGCGTAACGCTATCGCGCGGTTCGATCAGGTCATCGACGTCTCGGATGCCGACCGTGCTTTGGCGTTCGCGAACATCGAGAAAGCTGCAAACTACTACGACGTCGACCTCGCGGAAACGTCATGGCACGACCTGGGCATTCACCCTCAAAAGGGCAAAAGAGAGGCTAACACCAAAGGCGCCCTTACGCATGGACACCGGGCGCAGAGCTAAGACTCCACTGGTCAGAGAGTCGGCCGGCAGAATGAGAACTGGCACGAGGGAAGTGACACTCTCAACCAGCCAGAACCATGCTTGAAGAGGAGACAACACATGACGGACCCAAACGCAGTGATCGCAGTGTATGACAAACACTCGGCCGCGGAAGACGCGGTGAGGGAACTTCAGAAGTCAGGCTTTGACATGAAGAAGTTGTCAGTCGTGGGGAAGGATTACCACTCGGACGAGCAAGTCGTTGGCTACTACAACGCGGGAGACCGCATGAAGTATTGGGGGAAGTGGGGCGCTTTCTGGGGCGGCTTCTGGGGCTTGCTGTTTGGCGCCGCATTCTTTTGGGTGCCCGCGATAGGCCCAGTGCTGGTTGGCGGTCCATTAGCGGCATGGATCGTCGCCGGCCTGGAAAACGCGGTGGTAGTCGGCGGTTTGAGTGCCATCGGTGCCGGTCTGTACAGCATAGGTATACCGAAAGACAGCATCGTGACCTACGAGACGGCCATAAAGGCGGGCCAGTATGTGGTAGTTGCTCATGGAACCGCCGCTGAGGCGGCTGAGGCTAGGAGGATCTTGAGTACATTGAAACCAACCACTCTGACCGATCACGTTCTCAAACCCGCTACGCAAGCGGCGGCCCGTTGAGCGCATCGTGAGGTGGAGATCAGCTCGGTGTATGGTTTGTCACTAAAGGCGTAGCTGACGAAGTATGGCTGCGCTCGTGTAAGGTTTCGTTTACTGACTGGGTACGCATCGTACAAGGAGATGAAGTATGAAAGCGGTTGTTGTCCACCAATATGGGGGTCCGGAGGTACTGAAGTTTGAGGACTATCCCGATCCTGTGCCGCGTGCGGGCGAGGTGCTGGTGCGGGTCGCTGCCACCAGCGTGAATCCGATCGACTACAAGCGGCGTGCTGGATTAACAAAGGATTTTTATCCCATCCAGTTCCCTGGCCTCATAGGAGTCGATATTGCGGGGACTGTGGTCAAGATTGGGCCGGGGGTGGATGGCTTCTCCGTCGGCGACCGGGTGTTCGCCATGGCGGACAATACTTACGCCGAACTTTGTGCCATCAATGTAGCGATCTTGGCGAAGATTCCCAAGGGGCTCGATTTGATCCGTGCGGCGGCGCTGCCGCTGGTGACGATCACTGGCAACCAGCTCGGTTGCGCCACGGGAATCAAGGCGAGCCAGACGGTCATGGTCGTAGGTGCTGTAGGAAATGTCGGGCGTTCAGCGGTATTCACCGCGAAGGAACGCGGGGCGGCTGTGATCGCCGGGGTTTTGAAGAGGCAGATGGATGAGGCGAAGACTGTCGGCGCGGACCGTGTGGTCGCAACCGACGACGACACCGCGATGGCGAATCTTTCGGCGCTCGATGCGGTTGCGGATGCGGTTGGCGGAAGAACCGCCGAGAAGCTGATCGCCAAGGTCAAGCCGGGAGGAGTATTTGCTACGGTTGTCGGGGCACCGCAGAACGCCGCGAATTACCCATCCGTAAAGGTGGTGCCGGTATTCTCGAAATTCGACAGGAAAACGCTCGAGTTCATGGCCGAAGCGGTGCGAGATGGCAAGCTGGTAATCCCGATTAGCGAGACCCTGCCACTCAGTGAAGCGGCCGAGGCTCAAGCAGCGGCAGAAAAAGGTGGCATCGGAAAGATCTTGCTGGTGGCTTGAACCATTGCTGGGCATGCAACGTCTTGCATCGAGAAATGAAGAAGGATCAAAGCGGCGACGGGTGTGTGGAATGCCTGGCGTGACCGGTAGGTCCGCTACAACCAGAAAAACGGCAAGACTCGAGCTCTTCGGGGCTCGGCTCGCCAGCCTCGACAGATCCCTCATCTGAGATCTCGTCTGACGGGTATCGACCCTGAGTCCCTGAGTGGATGAAGTACGTTTCTCGGCAGACGATGGTAAACTTATCGACAAGCCTCGCGCGCTCGGCGAGCGCGATTTTTCAAAGAGCGGCATTCCGCACCCTGCCAGGATGACATCCAGATGAAGCCCAATCCGATGACAGCACCGGGAGCGGAAGGCGGCTTGCGGCCCGTGGCGCAGCCAGTAGCCGCGCCGCTCACTCGCGCCGCAATCTTCCTGGTCGCTCAACTAAACCCAGGCTTCGACAATCGCGCGACCTTGCGGTCGCTCTTCGGAGACCTTGCCGCGCTGTTGCGGGCAGTGGAATTTCGCGACCTTGAAGGTGGCCTCTCCTGTGTCGTGGCCTTTGGGTCCGATGCGTGGGACCGGTTGTTTGGGCTGCCGCGGCCGGCGGAACTGCATGTGTTCCGGGAGATTCGCGCAGGGGCGCGCCATGCGGTTTCCACGCCGGGCGACTTGCTATTCCACATCCGCGCGGAGCGTATGGATCTGTGCTTCGAACTTGCGATGCAGATCATGGCGCGTCTCGGAGATGCTGTTTCGCCGGTAGACGAAGTGCATGGTTTCCGTTACTTTGACGACCGTGATCTGATGGGTTTCGTCGACGGGACGGAGAATCCGAGGGGCCAGGCAGTGATCGATGCCGTGATCGTCGGCGACGAGGACGCCGCGTTCGCCGGCGGAAGCTACGTCATCGTGCAGAAATATCTCCACGATCTTGACGGATGGAATGCGCTCAGCACGGAGGCGCAGGAGCGAATCATCGGCCGCACGAAGCTGTCGGACATTGAATTGGACGATTCCATCAAGCCAACGTCAGCGCACAACGCTCTAACAACGATCGTCGAGGACGGGAAAGAGGTCAAGATCCTGCGCGACAACATGCCATTCGGCCGGGCCGCGCACGGTGAATTCGGCACCTATTTCATCGGCTACAGCCGTTCGCCCCATCCGATCGAACAGATGCTCGAAAACATGTTCGTTGGCCGGCCGCCCGGCAACTACGACCGGCTGCTCGATTTCAGCCGCGCCGTCACTGGAAACCTGTTTTTTGCTCCGTCCGTTGCATTTCTGGAAACCATAGCTGAGGACCAGCCCGCCGCAGTTGCTGCGCCTGTTGTAGAGCCAGCGACGGTCCAGGCCTCTCGATCCATCTCGCGGCAGGGCGATGGTTCGCTAGGCATTGGTTCCCTCAAAGGAGAAATTCCACATGAATAATCTGCACCGCGAGCTAGCTCCCATCTCCGACGCCGCGTGGGCTCAGATTGAAGAGGAAACAGCTCGCACGTTCAAACGTTACCTCGCCGGACGGCGTGTGGTCGACGTGCGGGGACCGGCAGGCACTCTTCTCTCCGCAGTCGGCACTGGCCATCTGAGTCCGATTGCAGGTCTGCGGGACGGCATTCTCGCCAGACAGCGCGAGGTGAAGGCTCTGGTGGAGTTGCGTTTTCCTTTTGAACTCGATCGTCGGGCGCTCGACGACGTCGAACGCGGCGCTAACGACTCGGATTGGCAACCGGCGAAGGACGCAGCACGCCAAATCGCCTTTACCGAGGACAGCGCGGTTTTTGAGGGCTATGCGGCCGCCGGCATCGTGGGAATTCGCCAGGGGACAAGCAATCCGAAAATGGCCCTTCCGGCCGACGTCCGCCAGTACCCGGATGCAATTGCTCACGCCTTGAGCCAATTGAGGCTCGTCGGCGTCAATGGCCCGTATGCCGTTCTGCTGGGAGCCGAGGCCTATACCGCACTCGCTGAAACCAGCGACCATGGTTACCCGGTGCTGGAGCACGTCAAGCGCCTCGTCGACGATAAAATCATTTGGGCGCCCGCTATAGACGGAGCTTTTGCGCTGACCACGCGTGGCGGCGACTTCGAACTGCACATTGGCCAGGACGTCTCCATCGGCTACTTGAGCCACACCGATGATGCCGTTCGGCTCTATTTGCAGGAGACCTTCACATTCCTGCTGCTCACGTCGGAGGCATCTGTCGCGCTCACCCCGTCTGCAAAAGCAGAGACGACTTGACAACGCTGTCAGTCGCATCCGTCAAAGCTCCAGTCGCTGTTTTCTGATCTGCGCTACGGCGCTCAAGGAACTGGCGAGCGACTGTACGCCCCAACCATAGCGCCGGGCTCCACGGGCTGCCGGCCCGGCGGAAAGTCTACCCGCGGTGACAGCCGGCCGACATCGGATATCTGGACAGCACCGCCCGACCCCACAAGCGTTCACGCTAAGCCGCTCAAAATGGCGGCAATTTCCATCATTTCGCACCTGAGCGGCAAGACCTGGCCCGAAGCGTGCACTTACAGTTAGCAAATGCGTTCCGCTGCGCAAAACCACATCCAGGAGGAGGAAAGTAATGATCGGCAGAACGTCTTGGCGTTCACGCGGTTCACGGGTCGTTTCAGCAGTCGCACTTGGCATAGCGCTAGCGGTTCTAGGCGGCAGGGCCTTTTCCGCGCAGGACAAGTACACGCTGCGCGTGCCAAATGGGCTCGCATTCTCTGAGTTCAGGGGGTACGAGAACTGGCAGGTTGTCGCCGTCAGTCAGACTGAAGATCTGCTGAAGGCGATGGTCGCCAATCCCACGATGATCGACGCCTACCGGTCCGGTGTTCCTGGCAACGGCAAGCCTTTCCCCGACGGCTCCAAGATTGCAAAAATCGAGTGGAAACCGAAAAAGAGCACGGAGGCGCCTTTTTCGGTGAGAATACCGGACACCCTACAGGACGTTTTCCTCATCGAGAAGGACAGCAAGAAGTTCCCCGACACGAAGGGATGGGCATACGCCGTGTTTGACTATGATCCCCCGTCGGACACGTTCAAGCCCGATAAGACGGGCGTCGTCAATTGCGGTTTCGCCTGCCATACGAGAGTGGCGGCCAAGGATTACATTTTCACGGCGTACGGTAAGAGGTGAATGGAGGCTTGAAGGAGGACGTATGTCAAATGAGAAAATAGGGACCGGTGCTGCTGCGAGTCGAGCGCTCGAGCCCACGGAAACAAATCCCCTTGATTTCGTGCCCGACAAAATTCCCTTCGACACTCCGTATGGCCTGCCGATATCGCTAGACCGAGCCCAGGCGGTTATTCACGCGGCGGTGGCGGAAGCGAAGAACCGGAATTGGAAGATGAACGTAGCGGTGGTCGATTCCGGCGGCAACCTCGTCGCCTTTCAACGAATGGACGGTGCGATGCTTGCTTCCATTCAGATTGCCGAGCACAAGGCACGAGCAGCCGCGACCTTCCGGCGCGAAACGAAGCAGTTCGAGGACGGTATCCAGCTTATGCATCTCAACTATCTGCTCGCGTTCGATGGGATCATTGCCTCTCGAGGCGGCATCCCACTGATCGAACAGGGGGCGATTATCGGCGCAATAGGTTGTTCGGGAGGCACGGATTCCCAGGACGAGATCGTTAGCAAGACAGGCGCGGCAGTAATCAACCAACTGCCGCCAAGGTACAAATGATCCAGATCTTAGCGGAGAGTTGGGGACAATCGCCCGATTTCCGAAACCAACATGTAGACAGGAGGATGCCATGACAACTGCAACCGCACTTGCGAAGCCCGCACAGATCCGCGTGGCCCGGCGGTCGCCCGCCTATTGGCGCGTCACGATCGACAACCCGCCAATCAACGTGATGGGCCCAGAAATGGTCCGGGAGTTCCAGGAACTCATTGACGCTCTCGAGGCCGACGAGTATGTCAGGGTCGTAGTCTTCGACAGCGCGGTCGACGGCTACTTCCTGAATCACTCCGATTTCCTGGCAAAGCTCGAGGACCTGACCTCAATGCCGGCGGGTCCCACAGGCTTGCCGCCCTGGCCGGACTTTCTCGCGCGACTCACCCGCTTGCCCGTCGCCTCCATCGCCCTCATCCGTGGCCGGGCGACGGGCAACGGCAGCGAGATCACGCTGGCCTGCGACATGAGTTTTGCCAGCCGCGAGAAGGCCATCATCTCGCAATGGGAAGTGGGCGTGGGGATGGTCGCCGGTGGTGGTCCCATGGCCCGGCTGCCCCAACTCATCGGCCGAAGCCGCGCCCTCGAAGTGCTCTTGAGCTCGGAAGACATCAGGGCAGACCAGGCCGAGGCCTACGGCTACGTGAATCGAGCCCTGCCCGACGCGGAGCTAGATGCATTCGTAGAGGCGCTCGCGACCCGGATCGCCGGGTTCGACAAGTGGGCGATCGCCAACACCAAGCGCCTCGTCAACACGAGCCTGCCGCCGGACGTCGAACTCGGCGCCGGGTGGGATGCGTGCATCGCTTCGCTCGGGCGACCCGCCGCACAGGATGGGATCAAGGCGCTGATGGCGCGCGGCTTCCACAAGCCGGGGGATGTCGAAAATCGGCTCGGATACTTCCTGGGCCAAATCGCGCACTAGGCGCCGCCCGACGCGATTCTCAACTCCGGAACCTCGAGGATGGGAAGCGTTTCTTGCGGACATGTTTCGGAAGTTTGTGGTGATGTTTTGCATATCTGCACGAAGGAGGTTTCTATGTCTCAGAGAGCCAGCGCCGCAACGCGCGCACAGCAAAGCGAAGTCCAGCCTCACCAACTCGGGCAGGAGGTTTTCAAAAGCATCTTGTCCGAGGATGTAGATTGGAAACCGTTCCCGGCGTTCCCACCTTCCGTCCGGCTGGCCGTCGTCGTGGGTCAGCCCTCCAATCCCGGCCCTTACACAATCAGGGTTAAAGTGCCCCACGGCGAAAAGCTGATGCCTCATAAGCACCCGGAGGATCGAGTCTACACCGTGATTTCCGGCGTCTTTTATATCGGACTGGGTGATGAATTCGACGCGAGTAAGTTGGAAGCCTATCCGCCCGGCGCCGTGATCGTTCTCCCTGGCAACACGCCCCATTTCCACTGGGCGAAATCCGGCGAGTACGTCTCGCAGGTAACCGCGATGGGGCCGCTTGGACTGGAATACCTCAGGGCGAAAGACGATCCGCGAAACAGCAACTCGTAGGAGGGTGGATAGCGCGACTTGACGAGTCGCCAGAGGCCGATTCAATCGGGATGCGCGCCGCGAAGAATATAGGAGAAACAACATGAGAATACTGATGGTCCTGACATCGCATAACCAATTGGGGAACACGGGGCGCCCGACTGGTTTCTGGCTGGAGGAATTCGCGGCCCCCTATTTCGTATTTAGGGATGCTGGCATTGAGCTGACGCTCGCCTCTCCGAAAGGCGGGCAGCCTCCGCTCGATCCGAAAAGCGACCTGCCTGAAAATCAAACGCCGGCGATGGCGCGGTTCAAGAAGGACGCGGCGGCGCAAAAGGCTCTCGCCAACACGGTCAAACTTGCGGACGTGAAGGCGGCAGACTTCGACACCGTCTTCTACCCCGGTGGGCACGGCCCGATGTGGGATCTCGCCGAGAGCCCTACGTCGATCGCGCTTCTGGAGGCCTTCTACAATTCCGGCAAACCAATCGCATTGGTGTGCCATTCGCCCGGGGTGCTTCGCCACGTTACCTACCAGGGCGCTCCGCTGGTGAAGGGAAAACACGTCGCCGGTTTCACGAACGGCGAGGAAGAGGAGATGCAGCTCACCAAGGTTGTGCCGTTCCTGGTCGAAGATGAACTGCTACGGCTCGGCGCCATATACGAGAAAGTGGCGAACTGGCAGCCTTTTTCCGTCACGGACGGCCGTCTGATTACTGGCCAGAATCCTGCGTCATCGACATCGGCAGCTCAGGCGCTTCTGAAACTCATGACGGTATCGGAATCGGACTCGTCAATGAACAGCGTGCAAATCGAACACAAGAGCTATGAGATGCCCCCGCGGGACGGAATCAGCGTCGCACATTTTCTCACCGTCGCCGACATCGGCCGGTCGGCTCGCTTCTATGAGAAGGTCTTCGGCGGTCGCATTCTGAGCACAGGCGACAGCGACGGCGCGCCCGCGTACATTCAGATCGCGAATACTTGGCTCCTGGTCAACGTCGGGGGCGGGCCGACCCCCGACAAGCCGACGGTAACGCTCAGCGTCCCCGACCCGGCTAAAATCAACGGATTTATGAATATCCGCGTTGCTGATATTCAGGCGTGCTATGAATTGTGGAAAAGTCGAGGAGCCGAGTTCATCACGGAGCCAATACCCAAGTACGGCGAGATTCGCTGCTACATCCGCGATCCTGACGGTTACATTATCGAAGTCGGACAGAGCACCGAGCTCAAGTACGGTTAGCGCTCGGCTTTGACCCGATTACGTCGACTTTAATCTTCGGCGAGTACGACGCGGTGCTGATGGACGCAATGGGGACAGTGGCTGAGGCCGACGCTCTCGCGGATTCGGTCGCTCTGCACAACCGCAACTTGGAGACCATCTATAAATCAGCAGATGAGCAATCGGAATTGGAGCCGTCAATGAGCAGCGTACAAATCGAACAAAAGAGCTATGAGCTGTCCCCGCGCGACGGGTTCACCGTCACACATTTCATCACCGTCGCTGACATCGACCGATCGGCTGATTTTTATGAAAAGGTCTTCGGCGGCCGCATTCTGAGCAGAGGCGACAGCAAGGGTGTGTCTGGGCACATTCAGATCGCGAATACTTGGCTGATTGTCAACGTCGGGGGCGGGCCCACCCCGGACAAGCCGTCGGTAACGCTCAGCGTCCCCGCTGATCCGGATAAGGTCAGCAGCTTCTTGAATATCCGCGTTGCGGACATTCAAGCGTGCTATGAATTATGGAAAAGTCGAGGAGCCGAGTTCATCACGGAGCCGAAGCAAAAGTACGGCGAGATTCGCTGCTACATCCGCGATCCTGACGGCTACATTATCGAGGTCGGACAGAGCACCGACCTCACGTAAGATCGCTGCCCTTGGGCATGCCGGGAAAAACCGCCTCGAATGCCCCAAGGCCCTCCGTGACGGGTGCTCGGACTGAGCTGCCCTTCTCGAACAGCTCCCTGGAGCCCCGCCGCGAACACACGCCATACTTGTGCGCGACCCGCGCAACGATCAGGCTTTTCTCGTGCTCACATCACTTGCGTGAAACTCCGCTCGCGTCAGGGCGGCAGCGAGGTACGCGCCCTCTAGGTCCTCATCGGCCTCCGAGGTCTCCGAGCCGAGCGTCTTCCGCTCACCTTCAGCACCGGGCGCCTCTTCCGGCAGCCGATTCAGGCGATCTTTGAACCCGGCTCCCATGCATGCAACCAATGGTCGATGGCGTGAAGCAAACGCCATCGACCACCGGACAATAATGACGCCTGCTCAGTCTTCGTCCCGCACAATCGCGACGCCGTTGGCCGTGCTGGCCAGCGTGTCGGCGGCTTGCATCAGGGTCAGGTTGCCGTCCTCGTCCACGCTGAAGATCGACAGATGCGATACCGTGCCGGTTCCGTCAATTACGGCCACTAATCCCGCTCCCGAAGTGATATCGGTCGGATCGCCGTTCAGCGTTGCCGCCACGGCCGCGTCCTGAACGATCTTTTGCCCGTAAACCGCATACCGGGAAACGCTCATACTCGGCGAGTTACTCGAGAATAGAAACGGCCCCACCAATGTCAGCCAGCATGGCGCCGACTGGGTGCCGGAGCCGGTTATGGTAAGAATCGCTCCATTGCGGACCAGACTGATTTCATTAGCATGAGCGATAGTGACATACGCATCGTTGCTGCGAGTCACTAAGCCGAATGGCGTATTTACATTGGACGGGATGTTCTGTGCCATCGTCGCGGCGCCGCTTGCGGCTCCATCGGAAGCCAAATCCACCGTCTCGATCATGTTACTTTTTTCCGTGATGATGAGCTGGTTCTCCACCACGCCGACCTGAGCTGCGGACCCATCCGCAACCAGCAGTGTTACCACTCCATCGGGACTCGAACTTACATCCGATCCCCATATTCGGTGAGATTCCACTTTGGTGGTCCCAAGGATGTATAGGTGACCGGCGCCAAAGGCTATGCTAACCGGGCTGGTGACTGTGGGCACCAGGTACTTGAATCGCATTCCTTCGCCCTCGCGTTCGAATATGGAAACGTTCTGCGAGCCGAAATTCACGACAGCGACCAGACCGTCGTTCGTCTCAATGCCACCCGCATTGCCGCTAACACCGCCCTTACCCTGCGTGGGAATCGTCTGGATCAGTTGGCCGCCGGTCGAGTAGACCAGCAACTGGTTCTGAGTTGCGTTGGAGGCTGTAACGACTAAAACATTGTGATCGTACGCCATGGCTGTTGCCCCTCCAAGGAGTGGCAGCAACACACTGAATAACCCGAACTTCATCCCTGCTTCGCGAATCGTCATGATGTTTCCCTCTTTTTCCTGAATTGAGTGTTGTTCGACGCGGACTCCGGGAGGCCGGTAACCTCGCACAACCTCCCAAAGCAGCACAGCATCGGTTGTCCGAAAGTGTCTTCGCCACCGGGCGCGGAAAAGTTACGGTGCCGCCACAAATCGCATGCCGGACTTGGCCGGAGAATCGAATAACCGGCCCGTAACTTTCTGGCGCTTTTCGTCGTATGATCTCTGTAAGGATTCGTACAGAGCATTGGCGAAGACGCGGACTATCCCGGTGATAATTGAGTGAGCAGCCGCGCCGCTATGCACTCGGAAAGCGATCTGGAAATCCTGATGGCCCGCTATCAACAGGGCGATTACGCGGCGGCGACGGCTCTCATCCATCAACTGAGCGCGCAGCTACACCGGTTTTTCCTGGTTCAGTCCGCCGGCCGTGGAGACGCCGACGATTTGTTGCAGGAAACCTGGCTGCGCATTCACGAAGTGCGGCACACCTACAGAACCGGCGAGCCAGTGCTGCCTTGGTTCTATGCGATTGCCCGGCACATTCGCGTGGATCACTACCGAAAGTCGCGGCGCACCGCCGGCCGCGAACAGCCGCTGGAAGAGGTGCCCGAGCCGGCCGCGGTGCAACCATCCGCGTCCCGCAGCGCCGGGGATTTGCAGGAACTTCTGGCGCCGCTTCCCGAAAGCCAGCGCGAAGTGATCGAGATGCTGAAGGTCGCGGGCATGTCGCTTGAGGAAGTGGCGCGAGCCACTTCCTCGACGGTGGGATCGGTAAAGCAGAAAGCTCACCGCGCGTACGCGAAATTGCGCGAACGGCTGAGCAGCGCCGGATTGAGCGAAGGCCGCGCGGGAGGCCCCGCGTGAAGGATCGGGAGATCGACGCCATTCTGAACCAGGCCGCTCAGGCTCCTCATGAAGTGGACCCCGCGCTGCTCGCTTCCATCGCCAACTCGGTCGGGCGTTCCTTAGATCCCGTACGTCCGCTGCCGCCTAGCTGGACCCTGGCCGGTGGGCTGTTTCTGATCGGCGCCGCCGTCGCAACGGCCGGCGCAGGCCGGTTGGGATTTTACGGCATTCACAAGATGAGTGTCCTGGATCGAGCCCTGATTTTTCCTGCGCTCGGTTTGCTAATGTGGCTGGCGGCCACCACATGCGTCGCCGAGATGATTGCCGGCAGCCGCCGCCGAGTGTCTCCGGCCATCCTGGTTGGCGCTGGCAGTCTGGCGCTGGTGGGTGTTTTCGCGATCCTGTTTCGCGATTATCACACTCACAGCTTCGTGCACCAAGGCGTCGCTTGTCTAACGGCGGGCCTGCTCCACGCGATTCCCGTTGCGCTGGCGAGCTGGTTTCTGCTGCGGCGGGGCTTCGCCGTGAATCCGGTTGCGGCCGCCCTGGTGGCCGGGACGCTCGCGGGCTTGGCCGGTGTCACCATGTTGGAGCTGCACTGCCCGAATTTCGAAGCCCCGCACGTGATGCTCTGGCACACCGCTGTGGTACCGGTGAGCGGGGCCGCGGGAGCGCTGCTGGGGTGGCTGCGCCATCGGCAGGGGTGAGCCGAGTCGCTGCCGGCCTACCGCTTCCGAGCCACCGGACCGCTTGCCTCTTGTGGGACTGAATCCAGCGTCGCGCGGGCTGGGCCTTACCGGCTGCTGTGCTCCCGCCGACTCGCCGCTTCCAGAAATCCGGCCAAGCCTCGCGGAGCGGTGTCGCTGCGGTCGCCTCGGCTATGCTTCGCAGCTCTGGGCGATGCGCACCTCGCAGGGTGCTTGCAGTTCAGTCGTCCGAGCTCTTGACGCCGATGCTGTGCAGGAATATCAGATCATCCGGCGTCTCCGTCTGACCATCCGGGTTCGCCAGATTCGCCTCAGCAAGACAATCTCGCCAACATTCGGTAAGTGGCTTTACCAGATAGACGTTCTTCCGGCACCGAGGACAGCGCCAGTGGATCACGAGGTCGTGTGTCGTCGAGAGGCCTACCGTCGAAATGCACTTTGGCACCCCACCACACTCACAGAACAACGCCAACTTGTGGTACTCCATTTGGGTGCGGTCTTCTCCATTCATACTCGGCTCAATTCTTTCAACGATTTGGCTTCGGAACAACACCAGCGATGGTTAATGATGGATGGATAACGACCGATATGGAGCAGCAGCATCCACCGTATGTATCCCTCTTGGCTTCGCCCGGCGCATTGACCGTTGTCAATTCGCCATCGAAAGCCAGTCGTTTCTGGCGGATGTTTGATTTCGGGCGTCGGGTAGCGACGATGATGAACACTTTCAGACATTTCGTAGAAAAAGCTCGTGGTATTCTTAGATGGGCTGAGGTTCGCCCTGCCGCATGCGCCAAACCATCCTGATCGTTGATGATGACCCACAGATCCGGGCTATGTGCACGACCACCCTCGAGGAATCCGGCTACTCAGTGCGAGAAGCCAGCAACGGCAAAAAGGCGTTAGCGGAAATCAAGAAAGCTGCTTGCGATCTGATCGTGCTCGACCTGTCTATGCCCGACGTAGACGGGTTCGAGTTCCTGAAAGCTGTTCGTGTGGAAGAGCCGACGCTCAAAGTCATCGCTATATCGGGGTTTCTGGGCGGCTCCATGCTGAATGCGGCTAAACTATTCGGTGCGGCCGCGATACTGGCAAAGCCATTTTCTCCTGATTCGTTGCTTTTGGTTGTAAATGAAGTTCTGGGAGCCAAAGGTTCAATTGGGCCGTCCGATTCATAGCCGCTCACGATTCGAGTATCGGCTTTATAGGATCGGCGAGCACTTCCCGAACTTTCTGCGCCAATTCCTCCTGGCCGAATGGCTTATGCAGGAACGCCACGCCAGGATCAAGCACTCCCCGGTGAGCGATCACATCCGCCGTGTAGCCGGATATGAACAGCACCTTCAGTCCTGGGTATAGCATCCTCAAGTGGTCAGCCAGCTCTTTGCCGTTCAATCCCGGCATGACGACATCCGTCACCAACAGGTCAATCTCCCCCAAGAATTGCTTGGCGACCAAAAGGGCCTCGTCGCCATCGGACGCTCCGAGGACCGGATAGCCGTGCTGCCGTAATGCAGCCTTAGCGAAAGATCGAACCGCGCTTTCGTCTTCGACTACGAGAATTGTCTCGCCGCCGCCTGCGCCTACGGCGATTGTGCCTTTTCGCTCTGCGACGGGGCACGCATCAATGCGAGGAAGATAAAGTTTGAATGTGGTTCCAACGCCCACTTCACTCCAGACATCTACCCAGCCGCCGTTCTGTCGTATGATGCCGTAGACTGTGGACAATCCAAGCCCCGTTCCCTTACCCACTCCTTTTGTAGTGAAGAATGGTTCAAAGACTTGCTTGCGGATCGTCTCGTCCATGCCATGACCGCTGTCGGTCACTGTCACCAAGACGTACCGCCCCGGAATTGCACCAGGGTGAACCGCTGCGCTGTCGTCCTTGCCGAGTTCGACGTTCAGCGTCTCAATATCGAGCGCCCCGCCGTCAGGCATTGCATCCCGGGCGTTGACAGCAAGATTCATGATGACCTGATGAATCTGATCCGGGTCCGCCATGACTTGCCCTAAAGAACTGTCAAGGTGCGTTTCCAGAACAATATCGTCACCGATCAAACGGCGAAGCAAAACTGAAGACTCTCGGATAATGGAATTCAAGTCCAAGACCCTCGGTTCGATCACCTGCTTGCGGCTGAAGGCCAGTAGTTGCTTCGTGAGGCTGGCGGCACGTTCCCCGGCAATCGTGATCTGCTCTGCGTATGATCGCAAAGGGTCACCGGCCTTCAACTCCTTCAGCAGAAACCCACTGTACCCATTAATGACCGTCAGAAGATTGTTAAAGTCATGCGCCACGCCTCCCGCCAGTCTGCCTATGCTCTCCAGCTTTTGAGCTTGCCGCAACTGATTCTCAAGCTGTAGGCGTTCCGTCACGTCTCGCTTGACGGCCACGAAGCCGGATATCTCGCCCGAGGCATCGCGGATTGGCGTGATGGTGGCGCTCTCTTCGTAAAAGGAGCCATCTTTCCTTTTGTTCGTCAGATGTCCGCTCCACACTTTGCCCTGCATAATCGTGGCCCACATCCGCTCGTAAAAGTCCTTGCTGTGCTTGCCCGACTTCAGCACCCTTGAATTCTGCCCAATCGCCTCCTTCTTCGAATAGCCTGTGACCTTTTCAAATGCGGGATTGCAGTATTGAATGGTCCCATCGAGATCGGTAATCACAATTGTCTCGGTCGCCTGCTCGATAGCGGTCGCCAGACTTCTCATTGACTCTTCGTTCTTCTTGCGCTCCGAAATATCTCTGACACACGAAATGATCGTCGGCGCTCCGTCAAGATCAACCAGATGAGTGTTGACTTCGACTGGAATGCGCCGACCGTCTTTTGCTACGAGTCGTCCCTCCCAAATCAATTCGCCGCCTGCCATGACCTTCTGCGCTCGTGCCACTATTTCGGGATGTTCTTCGGGAGTATCGATATCGGGAGGTCCCATTTGCAGCAGTTCTTCCCGAGCGTAACCAAGTAGACGACAGGCATTTTCGTTCACCTCGGTGAAATGGCTGGGGAATCCGTCCACCCCAAAGTCGTGAATAAACACCGCATCCGAAACGCAGTTGAACATTAGCCGGTAATGCGCTTCCGCCTGCGCAAGTCCTTCGTTCGCTTGCTGAATCGCCCGCTCCGTCTTCTTCTGCTCTGAATTGTCGAAGAAAATGGTGGCAAAGCCATCTTCACCCATAGGTGCGACGGAGATGACGAAGTGCTTATCCATCGGCGGAAAGTAGGTCTCGAACTGAAGAGGCGTGCCCGTTTCCACCACTGACGCAAACTCTTTCAAATACGGAGGGTCTTGGGTTCCATATGCGCTGGTTGCCGGTCTGTTGACCACAGCCTCACGTCTGACGCCAAGAATCTCTTCATAGCGTCGATTCACTTCCAATAGAACGTAGTTCTCTGGAGTACCGTTGGTTTGGACCAGCCTATGAATAGCAACTCCCTCCTGCATGGAGTCGAAGAGAGATCTGTACCGCTGTTCGGTCTTCTGCCGCTCCTGTTCGGCTGTTTTCCGGTCGGTGATATCAACCAAGAATCCTTCCATGCCGACCACCCGATCACCGTCGAATACCGGATTGGCTGAAAAGGTATGATAGCCAACGGTCCCGTCCCGCTTCAGTCTGGAGAACTCGCCAGCCCTGATGCACTCTCCCCGTGAAACAAGTTCGACAATCTCCTTTGCTTTGAATAAATCTTCTGGAACCTGAATTGCGGAAAAGTGCAGGCCGATTGCGTCGTCTCTGCTAATAAACCCATGCATCCGCAACCACGCCGAATTTACATCCTGGTAGCGGCCATCGACACCGATTCGAAAATAGCCGGCGTCAGTGTGTTCGATGATATCTTGAAATCTCTTGCTCTGAACCGCCAGGCGCGCCCCTGTTTCCCGCCGTTCCGTAACGTCTTGAACAAACCCATCATAATAGAGCGTCTGTCCGTCTGAGCCGCTTACTCTCCGGCCATTGATGGACGCCCACATCGCCGTTCCATCCTTGCGCTTGAACTGAGTCACAAAGCCCCGGACGCTCTCATGATCTTCCAGCGATGCGGCGCAGCGGATCCGCTCGGTCGGGTCCAACCACAATTGGTGGGCTGCGTCGTTGATTGCGGACACCAATTCGTTCGGTGTCCCGTAGCCAAGCATATCCGCCAAGGCCGGATTCGCAGCTAATAACGTGCCCTCGGGTGAGGTGCGATAGATTCCTTCGAGTGCCCCGTCAACGATCTCCCGGTACCGTCTCTCAGCCTTCTTCCGCTCGGTAATATCCCGCACTGAAGAAATGGCAACGGACTTGCCATCCAGGTCGAAGATGTGCGTGTTTGCTTCTACTGGAATTCGCTGACCGTGTTTTGTGACAAGTGATCCGGTCCACATCACCTGACCGTCTGCCAAGAGCTTCTGTGCATTCGCTGGCCCAGAGGATCGTTCTTCGGAAGGGACGACATCAGTCACCCGCAGTTGAAGCAACTCTTCTCGGCTATACCCAAGTAAGCGGCAGGCGTTGTCGTTCACTTCACGGTACTGGCTTGGCAAGGGCAACCCGTCCTCCCGAAGCTCGTAAACGAAGACAGCATCCGAGATGCTGTTGAACAAGTGGCGATACTGTTTTTCCGTCTTGGCAACCGCCTCGTTCGCTTGCTGGATCGCTGCTTCGTGACACTTCCGCTCGGTGATGTCTTCGATAAAACCCTCGTAGTACGCCGTTGTTTCATTCGGGCCGCAAACCTTCTGTATATTCAGCGTGCCCCAAATGAGTCTCCCGTCTTTGCGCTTGAATTGGCACTCATAGCCACGAACAACCTCGCCGTTTTCGAGACGTTGCAGGCAACAGGTACGTTCAGCCGGGTCCAGCCACACCTGGTGACCTACGTCGGTGATTGTAGATACGAAGTCCTCCGGTGAATCGTAGCCAAAGATCTTAGCCAGAGCGGGATTGGCGGTTAGGGCTTTTCCTTCGACGGAGGTCCGAAAGATTCCTTCGAGCGCACCGTCGAAAATGGTCCGATATGTGGTTTCAGCTTCTTGCAGGGTCTTCTCGGCCTGTTTGCGCTGAGTGATGTCCTTTCCGAAAACAGAAATACCCACCGTTCCACCGTCCTGGCGGATTGGGTTGAAGGACAACTCCAAGGTCCGGCCACTGAGCACCTGATACTCGATTCTGAACGGACCCTCTGATAGCGCACGAGCGAACATTGGGGGCCACAGTGCCGCCCGCTCTGGTGGCATCCATTCTTCCGGTCGCATACCGACAGCCACCCGGACAGCAGAGCGAGAAAGAACATCGTCGCGGAGTGCAGTATTAAACGTCAGTAGTCTGTAATCAAGATCAACGGACCAGATGAAATCTTCGGTGCTCTCGATCAACGCCGAAAGATTGGCTTCGGCCTGATATAGTGTACCTGCCGGTCGTCTGAGGCCGGTGGTATCTCGTTTCATAATCCAGAATCCCGCGGTGTCCGCGGCAGCATCTCGGAGCGTCGTAATGCTGTGCTCAACGGAGTAGGCTTCACCTGTTTTGCGTTTGCAGACCGCGTAACCCCTCCATGGTTCGGAAGAAGGTACTGCGTGCGCGAGTGCATCCCAATCGAATGTTCCTGCGGATTGGCCTAATAGTTCATCGGGCGTGCAATCCGAGAGTTGGGCGTAAGCAGCATTCGCCCACGTTATCCTCCCATGGGGATCGGTGGCTGCGACTCCAAACGGCAGTGCTTCAGCGGCAGCGACAACGGCAGTCGCATGCCTTTGTATATTTGGCAGCATCGTGCCGGTATTGTAGCCCACAGCACCCGAAGCCACCACTCGAAAGCCTCAGCTCTTGGAGGCTGCTCCCGCACTATGTTTGTTTTCAAGTGTTACGGTCTTGTTGCCGGTTTGGGGTGGCTTGAGAAGATTCTGCGCTCGGACCGATAGATAAATCATTGGCAGGTAGAGCAGGTTCACGGAACGCGGGAGCCCGCTTTTCCGGTGCCGTCGCAGTCTCCGCGCCCGCACCTCCGAGTGGATGGCGCCCTGTTTTAGACCTGTCACTTACACGTAATCCTGCCGTCATTTTCGCGGCTCATACTAATTCAGTTCCTTAAGCAACCTCAAGCCGCATGACCGATTGCTGGTCACATATTGAAAAGAAATCGAAAGAGGCAAACCACTCATGTCCGTGACAACTTCTCGCAAGCATTCTGGAATTAGCCTTTTGCATCTGCTCGTCGGCCTGCTGGCGGCGGGGGTAAGCATTCCGGCGTTCGCTCAGTCCGATCCGTACCCGACGTACGTCGTAGGGGCGAATCAGAACGCGACGCAGGGCCCGAACTACCCGTTGACCAGCACCTATCCGTGGCTCGCCAGTGATGGCGCGTTCATCACTCCCGCCGGCACGCAGGTCTACCTCGGCGTCACGACTCGCGCAAAGGCCGTCGCGCTGAACCCCAATACCGCGACGCACACCGCCGCCGTCCTTCAGATGGGCGCCCCACAGGCCGTCACGATCTTCAACACCCAGACCGGCAAGGTCCTGCAGACCTACAGCACGCTGAAAGGTAGCGATTCAGACGGCAGCCACAACGGCATCAGCTATACGCCGGATGGCCTGCACCTGCTGTTCAGCCAGGACGGCAATTACGGCCCCACCAGCTACGTTGCCGTCGCCAACGTCAATCCGCAGACGGGCATGCTGTCAGACGGCACCCAAGTCAGCGTTCCGTTGGACGTCACCAGCGCAGGCGCTCTGACCAATGTCACCTGCTTCCCCGGGAACAGTCCTCCGGGGACCTCGGGCAGCTTTGCCATTCCGTGCGGCTACCCGGTTTCGATTTTCTCGGATGACACGTTCACTTCCTATCCCATGGGCATCGCAATCTCGCCGGATGGCAAGACTGCCTATGTCGTGCTGGACAACAACGATACGCTGACTAAGATCGACCTGACGGCGGCGACTCCGAAGCAGGGCGCGGAGGTCCGCGTCGGCAACGTCCCGCACAGCGTCGTGATCTCGCCGGATGGCACGACCGCCTACGTCTCCAACGAGGCTGGCCGGATTGCCACCGCGGACGACTTCCAGGGATACTCCAACGGCACCCCGGTCGTCGCCGCCTGGCCGACTGGCGCCACGGCCTCAGGCACCGTTTCCGTGGTCAACCTGTCCACGTTTACGGTCACCGGCAGTATCTCGACCGGTCTGCACCCGACTGGCATGGCCCTCTGGAACAACTACCTGTTGGTCGCCAATACCTATGACGACACCATCTCCGTGGTCAGCACAGCCAACTATGAGGTGGTGGGGACGATCAACCTCGGGCTGCCCATCGCAGTGCCTGGCGCCACAGAGCCGGCCTATGGCGCGGGGCCGAACTCGATCGCCGTCGATGCGGTGAACAACATCGCCTACGTCGCGCTGTACAATGCCAACGCAATCGCGGTCGTCAGCCTTGGATCCGGACTCTGTCCCGTGTCGTGCGTGCCAAATCCCGTCATGGGCATGATCCCGGTAGGCTATGCGCCAAGCTCGGTTGTGCTGGACACGGCGGACGGTGTGCTGCTCGTTGCCAACGACAAGGGCATCGGCACCACCGGCTTCGGTGTGGCGCCCCCTCCGACTAATACGGCCGAAAATTCGTACGGAAAGGAGGAGGGCGTGGTCAGCTTCAACACCCACCAGGACCTTGGCACCGTCAGCATCGTCCCCGTGCCGAATTACTTGACCCTGGCAGCGATGACCCAGACGGTCTTCGAGAACAACCACTGGGATCTGTCGGAAAACATCGCGTCGGCCGCCGGGGGCAACCCGTTTGCCGCGCCGGTGGCGATCCCGGAAAAGATCGGCGCTCCGTCGAAGATCCAGCACGTCTTCGTGATCATCCGGGAAAACCGCACCTACGATCAGATACTGGGCGACGTGGCCGGCGGCAACGGCGAACCTTCCCTGGCAGTCTTCGGCGACAACTCGACCTTCTCCGAATACCCAGTCGTAACGCCTAACGCGCACGAAATGGTGCGGCGTTTCCCGCTTCTGGACAACTTCTACAACGCGAGCCGCCAGTCCGCTGACGGTCACAACTGGATCACGCAGGCCATGGCGCCCTACTCCGACGACGTCCAGTCGCCTGACTGGCTCCGCGACTATCCCTCCAACGGCGGCGATGCGATTGCCTATCAGAAGAACGGCCACCTGTGGGACGTGGCGGCCGCGGCCGGCATCACGGTGAAAAACTACGGTGAGTACGTCGAGAGCAACACGTTCAACGTGCCGGGTTGCACTCCGACTAACATGACGCAACCAAACGGCTATAATGGCGCCGGTAGTACACCCGTTGCATTACCGTTTGTTGTTTCCGATAGTTGCGAGCCGACCTGGGCCCAATTCTACAACGACACACTGGAATACGAGAGCGGCAACGAGGCGCAACTCAAGTACTTCAACGTCATTGGCTCGGTCACCCCGCTCCCGAACCTGTACAACATCACGGTGCAGAACTACCCGCAATTCGATCTGGGCATCCCCGATCAGTACCGGGTCGATGTCTGGCAGCAGGACTTCGCCAACGACGTGGCCGCCGGTTCGGTGCCCCAGTTGGAATTCCTGTGGATCATGAGCGACCACACCACCGGCCCGCCGAACGCGGCAGCCGAAGTGGCCGATAACGACCTGGCCGTTGGGCGCGTCGTCGACTACATCAGCCACAGCCCCATTTGGTCCACTTCGGCGATCTTCATCGAAGAAGACGACGCGCAGTACGGCGTAGACCACGTCGACGGTCACCGCAGCCCCGGCTTTGTCATCAGCCCCTACGTCAAACAGAGGGCGAAATCCGATGGCACTGGGGCCGGGGTCACCGAAGAGAGCACCTTCTACACGCAGGTCAACATGACGCGCACCATCGAGCAGATCCTCGGTCTCCCGCCCATGAATCAGTTCGACTTGGTGGCCGCGCCGATGACCCCGCTCTTCATCAATAACCCGCCCGCGGAGAACTTCCTGTCGTGGTCGCATGTGCCGAATCAGGTCCCGCTGTGTTACGGCGTTTCGGGATATACGGCCCCGTCGGACGTCAGCCCCAGCCTCAACACTTGCAGTTCCGGGACCGCGGCGCCCCAACTGAGAACGCCTGACCGGCGTGACCGGCGTGAAAGGCGTGAAGTCGAAGCTCTGCGGACTGGCTGGCTCAAAATGAAGTCGCAGGTCTTCGCCGCCAAATATCACACGCCCGACTCCCTGGACCCGGACACCGTCCGCCACTTCGACTGGTACGAGGCCACCGGGTTTAAGGTCCCTTTCCCCGGCGAGAAGAAGGTTCGCCCCGCAAGCGACTTCAAACGCCGGGTGCACGCCGCTAAAGCTGACGGGGACGACGACGAGCTTTAATACTCGTCCCAACCGCAACGGCCCTCTCCTCGGTCTCGGGGAGAGGGCTTTCTTGTTCAGCCTCAACGCAAAGCCCCTGCCCACCTGAGTCCGCCCCGCCACCGGTGAAGGTTACTCCCCGGATTCGTCCCGCAACAACGCAACGAACACTTCGCCCGCGATTTTTCCTTCATCAGAAGGCATAACCTGGTGAAAAAAGGCAATGGCGCGATAACGCTCTCGCGGACCTGACCTTGCCCGCGCCATGGACGCGGTTGGGGCGTCCGTAAGCCGATTCCCGACAGACGCCTCACAATCGGCGATTTGCCCCATCAGTGTGTGTATTGCCCCAATTGTCACGGCACCCTAGCGCTTCAGGTGTAGAAAACAACTGCACATTGCCTCGCAAAGTCGTTAATTTCGACATAACAAGGACTTTTGGTCATCATATTGCCTGTTCCGCACTGCTCTGGAAAGGGGGGTGGCGTTTGCGCCGCTTGCTCCGCGATTCCGCTCACCTGGTTCGCCCGGCGGCAGTTCTGCTTGCCTGTCTTGTCGTCTTCCTCGTCATTCGCAGCGCCATCGTCCCCAAAGCATTTGGGCAATATGGACACTACCGGCCGGGGGCGCTCCAGTTGGTTCGCGAGCATCCGGTAGCCTTCGCCGGTCAGGATGCCTGCGCTCTCTGTCACGACGACGAAGTTAAAGCCCGAGCCTCCGGCAGACACGCGCACGTAGCCTGCGAAGCTTGCCATGGTCCCCTGGCGCAGCACGCCGATGACCCAGCGGCCCACATTCCAAAGCTGCCTGAGGTCGCTAACCTCTGCCGCCGCTGCCACGAGAAAGACGCGGCGAAGCCAAAGAGTTTTCCGCAAGTGGTAACCGCTGAGCACTCCGGCGGCGTGGCCTGCGACGCCTGCCACCAACCCCACAATCCACACCTCTGAGGCATGGAGACCAGTATGGACATCAGCCGTCGCGACTTATTCAAGATAGGGGGCAAGCTGCTGGTGCTGGCCTCGGCCGGCGCCACGCTGGAGCAGATCACTGGCGCGGAGGCGCCGGGCGAAGCCTACCGGATGGCCGACCACTGGTGGGGAATGATCATCGACATCGATAAGTGCCTGGGCTGCGGCAACTGCGTGCGCGCCTGTTCCAAGGAGAACGACGTACCGCAGGGGTATTTCCGCACGTGGGTGGAGCGCTATCAAATCGAAGAAGGCAAACAGCCGCATGTGGAATCTCCTGACGGAGCGATTGACGGTTTCCCGCCGTTGACGCGCACCGACTTAAAGAGCTTCTACGTCCCAAAGCTGTGCAATCACTGCGCTGAGTCGCCGTGCGTGCAGGTCTGCCCGGTGGGCGCCACGTTCGTCAGCCCGGACGGAGTTGTGCTGGTGGACGAAACCTACTGCCTCGGCTGCCGTTACTGCGTGCAGGCCTGCCCATATGGCTGCCGGTATTTGCACCCGAAAAAAGAAACCGTGGACAAGTGCACTTTGTGCTATCACCGCATTACCAAGGGGTTGACCACAGCCTGCTGCGAAAGCTGTCCCACCGGCGCCCGGCTGCTGGTTGATTTCAAGAACCCGAAAGACCCTGTACACGAAATCCTGCGCACCAACAAGGTCCAGGTCTTGAAGCCTTACATGGCCACGGAAGCCAAGGTTTATTACGAAAACCTGGATGGCGCGGTGCGCTGATGAGGAGCAAATGAGCATACCGGGCGTTGACGGATTCATGTACCCGAACGAGGTGGAACTGCAATGGAGCGTGCTCATAGTGCTCTATCCGTACATCACGGGTCTGGTTGCGGGCGCGTTTATATTGGCCTCGCTCGAAAGGGTGTTCAAGGTGGAGGCGGTGCGCCCCACGTACAGGCTGGCGCTGCTTACGGCCCTCGCATTTCTGCTGGTCGCACCGCTGCCCCTGCAACTCCACCTGGGGCATCCCGAGCGTTCCTTTGAAATGTACCTGACGCCGCATCGTTCCTCGGCGATGGCCATGTTCGGGTTCGTTTACCTGTGGTACCTCACGGTGGTGCTGCTGGTCGAGATCTGGCTGGAGTACCGCGCGGAGATCGTCCAGTTGGCGCAATCGACCACGGGGCCGAAGCGCTGGATCTACCGCGCGCTCACGCTGGGCTCGCACAATATCAGCCCTGAGGCGCGCCGCGTGGACGACAAGGTGGGCTATGCAGTGACGGTCATCGGCATTCCGTCGGCTTTTCTGCTGCATGGGTACGTGGGCTTCATTTTCGGCTCGGTCAAGGCCAACCCGTGGTGGTCCACGCCCCTGATGCCGGTGGTGTTTCTGTTTTCGGCGATGGTCTCGGGAATTGCCCTGGTGATGGTGCTGTACGTGGTCCTCATGAAGATGCGCAAGACGGCCATCGACATGAGGTGTCTCGATACCATTGCCCGCTACCTGTTCTATACCTTCGTTATCGATTTCAGCCTGGAGATGCTCGACCTGGTGCACCGGACGTATGAGTCCGACGAGTCCTTCCGCAGCCTGGATTTCATGGTGCACACGCGGCTATGGGCTTCCCATGTGATTCTGCAGATCTGCCTGGGGACGCTGGTGCCACTGGCGCTGCTGGCGGCCAACCAGTTCTGGAAGTTCTCCGAGGCCAAGCGAAAGGTCATGTACATGACCGCCGGCGGCCTGACCTTGGTCGGCATCTTCGCCATGCGCTGGAACGTGGTGATCGGCGGGCAACTGTTTTCCAAGAGCTTTCTTGGCTATACATCCTACAAAGTGCAAATAGCAACGCGCGAGGGATTGCTGTCGGCGATCGTGCTGATGCTGCTCCCGTTTGCGATCTTCCTGGTGTTGGCAAAGCTCCTGCCACCATGGCAGGAGGCAAAGGCTCACGAAGCCTGAGGAGGTTGCCATGCCGCAACCGGAGTTGGAGGCGCTGGAGCGGGCCGTCCGCGACCTCGCAAGCCGCCTGGCTTCGATCGAGGAGCGCCTCGGCGTAAGCGCCCCGGTGCCGCAACCGGTGAGCGCACCGGAGACTCCCTTGAACCATCCCCTCGCCGGGATGGCCGCCGCGTTGCCGGTGGCGGGAAGAGCGCTGCTCGGATTGGCCGGCGCGTACCTGCTGCGCGCTCTGACCGAATCCGGCACCATGCCGGCGAAGGCGGGCATTGCCACCGGCATTGCCTACGCATTGCTGTGGCTTGTGTGGGCGGCGCGCAGCCCGGTTTCCGAGCGGCTGAGAGCCGCGCTCGACAGTCTGACCGCCGTGCTGGTGCTGTGCCCCTTGCTTTGGGAAGCGACAGTGCGCTTCCGTGCGATCGACACCTGGATGGCCGCGGCGATCCTGGCCCTATTCGTGATCTTCGGCATGGCGATATCCTGGCGCAAGAACCTACTCATTGTTTCCACGTTCGCCACGCTGGCCGGCTTGGGAACGGCCGCGGCGCTGCTCCTGGAGACTCACGACGTCCTGCCATTCGCGTTCCTGTTTCTCGCCGTCGCGGCGGCCATCGAGGTCTCCGCCTGCCTGGAACACTGGTTGAGCGAGCGCTGGCTGGGGGCCATCACCGCGGATCTTTCGGTTCTGCTGGCCACCTGGCTGGTGACGAATGCACGCGGCCTTCCGGAAGGCTACGCGGCGATTCCGCATCCGTGGCTGCTTGCCGCGCAAGTGGCTCTGCTCACCATTTATCTATCCAGCACGATCGTTCGCACGCTGTTCCGCGGTTTCTCGTTCACCGCATTCGAGACGGCTCAATGCGCCGCGGCCTTCGCCGTCAGTCTCAGCGGCGGCCTGCCGCTGGCGCCGATCATGGCCGTGGTGATGCTGGTCTGCGCGGCCGCATGCTACATCGTCTCATTCCTTCTGCTGGAACGGCGGGGCGCTTCCAGCCGCAACTTTTTCACTTATTCCACGTTCGGGATTCTGCTGACGCTGGCGGGAACGCGAATCCTGCTTTCCAGCGGAGCGGTGGCATGGGTATGGTTCGTCCTGGCGATAGTCTGTGTCTGGGTGGGCGGTTCTTTCGGCCGGTTGACGCTGCAAGCGCATGGCGCAATCTACCTGTTGCTGGCGCTGACCGCGTCGGGCACGGTTCAGGATGCGACGAACCTGCTGATGGGCTCCGCATCATGGCCAGGCGAGCGGCAGGTAGTCTTGTGGGCCGGCCTGGCGGCCAACGCCGCGGCATACCTTCTGGCAGTGCACTATAGCGCCGCGAGCCCGGCTTCGCGGAGCGCCAACGTTGTTCGCATCGCGATTGCCGCTGGTTTCGCCTGGCAGGCATCCGGAACGGCGGCGGGCATTCTGACCGGGGCCTTTCACCTGGTGTTGGGTCCCGGCGCCAGCCACGCGTATTGTGCCACACTGCGCACCAGTGTTCTGGCGGGCCTTTCGCTGTTGCTCGCCTGGGTGAGCTCGCGTTGGAGACGCCGGGAGTTGTCGTACCTGATCTACCCGGTGATGTTCCTGGGGGGCTACCGCTTAGTCATGCAAGACCTACAGCAGGGCCACACGGGAGCGCTCTTCTTCTCTCTCCTGCTATACGGCACGGTGCTGATTGCGTTGCCCAGGCTGAAGGCCGCCCAGGGGGTTCGCGAAGCTACCGATATCACCACATAACGCCGACCATCGGCTACTGGTCTGGGCGCGCCCCGCCCGACGAGGTGGAGTTTCCACTCCGCGGTCCTGGAAAGAAGCATCTGACTGGCACCTCGGGCGCCTCATCCCATCACTTCGCGGACCTTTGCCGCCAGTTCGAAGGGGGTGAACGGCTTTTCCAGGTAGTTGATGGCGCCGTCCATTAACCCCCGCCGAAGAATCTCGTCGTTTGGATAGCCGGACATGAAGAGCACCTTCATATTCGGCCACCGGGCTCGCAGTTGTTCAACCAGGGTCTTGCCCGACATGCCCGGCATGACCACATCAGTCACCACGAGTTGGCAGCCGCCCTGGACCGCTTCGGCCAGACGCAGCGCCTCCTCGCCACTGGCCGCTTCCAAAACGCGGCACCCACAGGAATGGAGAGCGTGGGAGGCGAGGCGGCGCACGCTGTCCTGGTCTTCCACTACGAGCACCGTGAGGACCCGCTGTGGTTGGGGCAGTTCGATGGCCGACGAGGAAACCGCTTCCGCACGGCCCTCAGCACGCGGCAAATGAATTTCAAAGCAGCACCCCTTGTCCGGCTCGCTGCGCACACGGATGTAGCCGTTGCTTTGTTTAACGATGGCGTAGACGGAAGCCAGGCCGAGTCCGGTTCCGAGACCGCTGGGCTTGGTAGTGAAGAAGGGCTCGAAGATATGCCGCATGGTCTCTTCGTCCATGCCGGCGCCGGTATCGACTACCGTCAATCTCACGTAGGCACCGGGCTGGAAGCCCAGAGGGGCATTCTCAGGGTCGAAGTGAGCGTTGGTGGTGGCGATTGTCAGCTTGCCGCCGTCCGGCATCGCATCGCGCGCGTTGATCGACAGGTTGAGCAGCACTTGGTGCAACTGCCCGGGATCGGCCATTACCAGGTCAAGCGTTGGATCGAGGCTGGTTTCCAGCCGGATGTCCTCGCCGATGAGACGCTGCAGCATGCTCTCCGAGCCGCGGATGAGAGCGTTGAGTTCCAGCGGCCGCAGGCGGCTGATCTCACGCCGGCCGAAGGTGAGCAACTGCTTGGTGAGAGCGACGGCGCGCTCGCCCGCGTCGCGAATCTCTTTAATCGCCGGCCGGCGCGCATCGTCTGCAGGAAGATCCTTGACGAGCATGTCGCTGTAGCCATTGATGACCGTGAGGAGATTATTAAAATCGTGGGCAATTCCGCCGGCTAGCCTTCCCACGGACTCTAACTTTTGTGCTTGGCGCAGTTGTTCTTCGAGCTGCTGCCGCGCGAGTTCGGCTTCTAATCGCGCAGTGATGTCCATCCCAAAACCAATCAGGTAGGCTTCGCCATGATCGTCGAAACGGCGCGCGGTCAGTATGAAGTGTCGGGTCTCTGGCCCCTCGCCAACGAAGCCACGAGCTTCAACTTCGGCGGCGCCGGCCGCAAAAGTCTTTTCCATCGCCTGTGCTACCCGCTCACGATCCTCTGGGTGAATGCGGCTCAGCGGATCCACATGGCGCAGCCCTTCTGCCGGCAGGCCGGTGAGCGCTTCCTGCTCTTTGTTCCACCGAACGTACTTCCCCTGATGGTTGATCACGAAGAAGATGCCGGGGATGGCATCGACCACCCGTTCGGTCAATTGCTCCTCCCGGCGAAGGCTCTCCTCTGCCAGCCTGCGCGCCTCGTTGTCCCGTTGGAGCGCCTCATTGGCGGCTTGGAGCTCGGCTGTCTTCCGCGCAACCATCGCTCTCAGTCCTCGGTTGAGCGAGGCGAGTCCGACAAGCCCGAGGCCCGCAATCAGCATTGTGCCGCCCAGCCCAACCAGCCACCGCCGGGCTCCGCCGTCCGGCTTGGAATGCTCGAGGGTAATGCCCTCGATCGATGATGAGGCCGGCGCTAAGCCTTCGTTAACGAAGATCTCTGCCATTCGCCGCAGCCTGCTGGTACTCAGGTGTCCGATCTCCACGTACTCGGCGCGAATCAGCTTTCTCGTCTCATCTGCTTCGAACCGCAATTCGTCGGTGGACAGCGAAGGATTGTACCGTGCCCGGATCAGTTGGATAAGTTCGTCGGGATGATCGAGCGCGTATTGCCAGCCGCGAATCACAGCCCGCCGCATAGCGAAAGCCCGCGCGGGATTTCGCTTGGCTTCCGCTTCGGAGGTGTATAGCAAATCGCCATAGAAGTCGATTCCGTAGTTGACGGGCCAGAGCACTTTCACTTTCAGGTTTCGTTGTCGAAACCAAAAGGGTGCGCTGGTCACATAGCCGGAAATCGCATCTGCTTTGCCTTCAAACAGATCCTCCAATCGCCGTGAATGAGGCAGCATCGTGAAGTCACTGTTCTTAAGGTCGGCATCCTGCAGCATGGCTTGAATCGGGGCGGAGTCGGCGAGCGTGCCCACCATCAGCCGCTTACCTTTGAGTTGCGCGGGAACATCGATATGATCCTGTTCGCGGGTGATGAGGGCTAGTGGCGAGGATTGGAAGATGGGCGCGACAATGACAATGCGGGCGCCGGTTTGTCGCGCGAGTACTATGCTTCCGTCTCCGACGGCGTAGTCGAACTTTCCTCGCAGCAGGTCCTCGATCACTCGCGAGCTGGGTCCCAAAGGCCGAAGTTCCACGCGCAGCCCCTCAGCGGCAAAGTAGCCCTTCTCCAGGGCGGCGTAGTAGCCGGCAAACTGAAACTGGTGTTGCCAGCGCAACTGGATCACCACCCGGCTGGAACTGTCCGAGGACGCCGCCAGCAAGCTCGGTAAGGCTATCAGCGCGGAGGCTACAACACATGCAACTCGACGAAGGCGCAACACACCGCGGATGGCCCCCTTTCCCAACTGCGTCGGAAAGCGTCTTGCATTCAGCAATGGCATCAGCCAAGAACCTCCCTCGTCAGACGAGCCACTGCCAGAAACTCAAGGCGCTCGCGGACTCGCCCTCCGCGACGCGTGCTCGGCGAGACGGCGCCCCTCAGGGTTGCGCTGAATCGGATACCGAGGATATGATACTCCTGTTGGGAGCTCGAGAACACGGAATAGTGGCATCCTCCGGTGAGGAACGATGAGCGCCTTGGCCTTGCGGTTGAACAGCTCGGCGGAGTTGGCGAAGACGAATTCGAAGAAGCGCGCCCAATCCCGAAGCGGCCTTCCCCCTGCTTTCAAGCCATCCTCCTGCCCCGCTAATGGTCGGCATAGGGCGGCAAAGGCGCCGTAACCGGCGCATTCAGAAAGGAGACCAAACGCGATGCGGATCCTTGCTTTTGCACGCAATGCGGCACTGCTGATTGCTGTAGCCAGCATTCCTGCCGTGGGACAACAGAACACAGGTTTTCTGAAAACAAAGGTCGACCCAGGCCGGGCGGGGGTCTTCATCGACGGCAAGTACGTCGGGCCAGCCGGGAATTTCCGTATTGGCCGGAAATACGTCGTCGCCGCTGGCGAGCACGAGGTCAGATTGTCCGAACCTCGCTACGAAGACATGGTGACCAGAGTTACGATCCAACCAGGCAAGACCACGACACTCGCTGAGACTATGAAAGCGGTGCCTCTCGCCAAGCCGCCCTTCGGGCGGCTGCGCACCATCTGTCCGGACAAGTTCGCAGCCGTCTATGTGAACGGCAGGTTCATGGGACACGCCGGGGAGTTCAACAACCCGGTCCAAGGCCTCCTGTTAAATCCCGGCGAGTACATCGTCAAGGTCGTTCCCGTTAGTGGCGGAGAAGGGCGCGAAGAGCAAGTCAAAATTGAAGCGGACAAGGTAACACTCTTCCGAATGCAGAAATGATTGCCGGACGAGTGTTTTTTTGACCAAGAGACTGGAAAAGGAGTGTGCAAAGATGAAACACAAACTCACAATGTTTTTGATGATAGGGCTCGCCGCGCTGGTCGGATCACAGGCCTTCGCGGGAGTCCAGTTTACGGTGAACATAGCGCCGCCGCCCATCGCCGTCTTCGATCAGCCTCCGTGTCCTGGCGACGGGTACGTTTGGACGCCTGGCTACTATCAGTACGGTGATTATGGTTACTACTGGGTAGCTGGTCAATGGGTTATGCCTCCTAGCGAGGGAGTCCTCTGGACACCCGGATTTTGGAGCTTCGTCGGCGGTAGGTACACGTGGCACGAAGGGTATTGGGGCCCGAAGGTTGGCTTCTATGGCGGCGTGAATTACGGCAACGGCTACTTTGGCTCGGGCTTCACCGGCGGACGTTGGGAGGGCGGCGTCTTCAAACATAACACTGCCATCACGAACGTGGACGCCAACCACGTGCACAACACTTACGTCGACCACACGGTGGTTAAGGCAGTCACGGGTCCGAATCACGCGTTCAACGGTAAGCGCGGAATCCAGGCACAGCCCACGCGGGAAGAGATAGAAACAAGCCGCGCGCCGCACCAAGGCCCGACGCCGGCACAAGCCTCGCATGCACAAGAAGCCCATAACAGCCATCTGGCAGCTCATGGAGTCGAACGCAAGTAACGAGTTGAACGACTGAACAGTTTCAATTCGCCATGCGGCGGACGGCGATGTGCCGGCGGATCTCGCGAAAATGACGCAATTCTACGCCGCGATTCACGCTCGTTCCAGTGTCCCTTCGGGCCGTGGCGGCCCGGGCCGCGCAATGCCGGAATAGCAGCGGCTCAGCGCCACTCGCCGACTGCCAGAAAGCCGGCCCAGTAGAGAGGATGGGTGCCGAGGTGGGCGCTGCGGCGATGAGCCAGCACGGCGAGCGTCGCCGCTCGTACGGCTTCGGACGTCGCCGCGCCGCGCAAAAAGCGCGCGCGGTATAGCTCCCGCATCCAGAGCCGGGTGCTCTCGTCGTCGACTGGCCAGAGCGACATGATCACCGTGCGGGCGCCCGCAAGCTGAAAGGCCCGCCGCAGGCCGAACACGCCCTCGCCCGCCTGAATCGCCCCCAGTCCGGTATCGCAGGCGGAGAGCACGGCCCATTCCAGCCCGTCCAGATTCATGGAGGCGATTTCCTCCGCGGTGAGAATGCCTTCGTCGGGCTGCGTGCCCTCATTCGCTCCCGCCAGCGCCAGGCCGGAAAGGAGCAGCGGGTTGTCGGCGGCCCCGGGGTTGCGCTGCGCAGTTGCTCCCGTCGCCTTCGCACAACCATCGAGGAAGAATCCGTGCGTCGCCATGTGCAGCACGCGCTTACCGACGGCCTGCTCCACAAACGAACTCTTCAGCGCGCGGGCGCCTACCAGGGAGGACTCCGCGCCGCCCGTCTTGCGCCAGATGTCCGAGACGCTCAACGCTTCGCGCGCGGTCCCAGGCAAGGAATCGAAATGAAGACTCCGGTACGCCCCGCACGCGGCCATCTCGCCACGCAAACGGCCAGCGGCAGATGCCAGCAGCCGGCCGTCGAATGCCGGGTTGGCCACCATCAGCATGCCGCTCCCCGTCACCGCCAGGGCGGCGGCCGCAATGTCGCGCTCGGCCAACAAATAGTGAATCACCGGACCGCTCTCCACCTGATAGCCCGAGCCCACGGGAAGTGCCGCGAAACTGACTGTGTGCAGCGCGCCGTCCGGCACGATGAAAAGGCGTTTGGCGCCCGTCCAGTGTGGCACCAGCGGATCCCAGATCCGCGCGCGCAACCGCCCCGCTGCGCGGCGGTAGGCATCCTCCGATTGGCGAGGTGACCTCCCGGGGTCGCGCGCCTCCTGGGCGATCTTGCGGCGCACCTCCGCCACCATCTCATCCACCGCCGCGGCATCTCCCAGGTCCACCACAGCCGGCTGGCTTTGCCCGTTCCGCAGCACGAGGGCGAGATAACTGTACACCGGTAGCGCCGCTGGATTCTCCGCCGGCGCCCCAATCCGGAACGCGGTGCGCGGATAGCGCACGAACGAAACCAGCGCCGCATCCTCCGGCACTGCGGCGGCGACCCCGCTCAGTCCGATTTGCCGGCTAGCCAGTTCCCGCCGGAACGGCAGGCTCTTTTCCGCGAACATACGCTCGGCCTGGTACTTGTTCTCCCGCGCACGGTCCAAGGCAGCTTGGTACTGCGCGGCGGTCATCGACTTCGGGCCGCCAACCGCCAGATGAGCCAATGCTTCGCGCGCCGCCGCCAGTTCCGCCGCCAGCCGCGTCACTTCGGCGTCTCCGTTTTCCACCACGCGATGCCGTGCCGCGATTTCGTCGAACACCAATGCGCGCGAACGGATGAGCGCATCCATCGCCGGCCCGCCCGGCGTTCCCGCCGCCGCCAAGCTCAAGAGCGTGTTCAGACCCGATAGCCTGTCGCCGGCCGCCTTCGCGTCCATGCGCAGCAGCGCTTCCCGTTCCGGTAATGTTCGGATCGTGATCAGATCGAAGGCGCGTGACTTTTCCTCCGCGCTGGCGGCGAGTTCGACAGCTTGCGTGGTTTTGCCGCTCATCGCCAGGATAGTTGCCTGGCTGGCCGCGATGTTTGCCGTGCGCCGGCTTAATGGTCCGTAGAGGACAAGAGAAGCCGCGCTGACGCGTTCGTTGTACTCCGCCGCGGCATCGTACTGGCCGGAGGCCATCAGAGCGCCGGCGAGGTTGCCCATCGCCGCGATCGTCTGCCGGTGGATCTTGCCATAGTGGGTCTCATCGATCTCCACGGCCTTGCGCAGAAGCGTCGCTGCCTCGGCGGGCTTGCCGGTCTGGGTCAGCACATACGCCAGGTTGTTCAGCGTTGAGGCAACCATGTGATGATCGGGTGCGACGCTCTTTTCGAGTATGCGGAGGGTTTCTTCGAAGCGCACTTTCGCGCCGGCGAAGTCGCGCTTCCCCACCAGCGCGGTCCCCAGATTGTTGAGAATCGTGGCCACTTCGGGGCTATCCGGGCCCTCCACTTTCATGTGGAGAGGAAGCGCGCGTTCGTAATACTTTATGCCGCCTTCGTAGTCGAACGCATGGACGAGCATCATGGCCATGTCGTTCCAGGTCGCGGCGCGTTCCGATAAGGAGTCGTTTGCCTCGGGCGTGTCTTCGTGTATCCGGACGCCGCGCCTCATCAGATCGCTCGCCTTCGCGAGATCTTCGTCGCGCCACGCCAGTTCTGCGGCGCTCCGTAGAACTCTTGCCATCTCAAGCGAATTGGCTCCGTATAGTTCCGCGGTCAGAGTCAGTGCCCGATCGGCCAGGGCGAGGTCCTTAGCATCCTTGACGCGGTCGGCGTCGACACAGGCGTCCAATAGGGATCGCAATGCCTTCGCGACAGCCTTGGAGTCTGGCCCGGCACTCGCCTCGGCATCGGCCAGCTCATGGCGCGCCATCGCCTCGGCATCGGCAAAGTGGCCGTCCCGAATCAGTTTGTGAATCGCGTCGTTATCCGGACCCTCTTGACCGCACGCCAGAGCCGCTGCCGCCAAGAATATCGCCACTCTGCGAATCACCGCTCGCTACCCGCTCCCGACATTCTCCAGCATAACCCGCTTCTCGCTCGGGCTGCGCATCGCCGCCAGCCTGGGTCGACGGTCGCACTCTCTGCAAGCCCTGTTGCGAGATCCGGCGACCGGTGGACCTTGCAGTCGCTCGGTACGCGCAGGGCCGCGGAAGCCAAAATCGAATTCGACCTCTCGCGTGGGCTGGTAGCTGGTGTTGCGCGCGCGGTAGGCCGCCGAGTTGGGCAGCGCGAGTCTCCGGCAGCCATGCGTAAATCGCAGTGGGCTGGTCTGCTAAGTTGGTGCAGCCTGCTCGGAGAGCCTCGCCGGCCACCATGGTTGTGATGGCGCTGCAGTTCCTTCCGCCGACGCTGGTCACGCTGCTGACAGTGGTGAGCCCCCTGCCGGTGGCGATGATGGTGAAAATGAGACTGGCAGACCCATCGCGCGACCCGCTGAAGAGCGACTCCGCGCGGAGTGGAGCGCGCGGTTGCGCCGACTGTGCTCGGCCGCGCGACAAACCACCGTGGGTGGAGTCGCACGCGCGATTGCGCCGCGCGCGACACGGCACGACGGGGCGGGTCCCCGGCGTGGGCTGCGTGGTTCCTGCCTCGATAGGCGTTCGGTCGTTCGGACCGACGCCGCGATCGCGGGTTCCAACTTCCGTGCACGCCGTCTACCAGGAGTGATCCGTTAGGCGCCCAGCATGCAGGCCGCGCCCGCAGTTGGATCATCGTTCGAGTGGCGCGCCATCAGTTCGGGATCGCACGGCTATCGAGCCACCTGAAGCACGATTTTGCCTGGAGCGTTGCCTGCAGCACCGTGCTCGAACGCTTCGCGTGCGTGGGCAAGCGGAAGCGCCTCGGATAATACCGGCTTCAACTTCCCGGTGTCCACAAGTCCGGTGATTTGATCAAGCTGCCTTCGATTTCCGCTAACAATGAAAAACACACCGCGCACGCCGAACTGTTCGGCGACATCAGCCGGAATCGCGGAAACCAGTGTCACCAGCACACCGCCCTTCCGCAGTACGCGCCAGGAACGCTCCCGAGTCTCGCCGCCGATCGTGTCCAGCACCACATCGATGTCTCGCAGAATGTCCTCGAAACGCGTAGCGTGGTAGTCGATCGCGTCGTCAGCCCCCAGACTGCGCACGAGCGCCGTGTCGCGCGCGGATGCCGTGGCCAGTACGTGGGCCCCTCGCCACCGTGCCAGTTGCACTGCCATCGTTCCCACCCCGCCGGCGCCGCCGTGGATCAGCACGGATTGCCCCACACCGAGATGCGCGTGTTCGAAGAGCGCCTGCCAGGCGGTCAGCGCCGAAAGGGGCAGTGCCGCCGCCTGCACGTGCGGGATGCTGCGTGGCTTTAACGCGAGGTTCGCCGCACGCACTGCCGCGAACTCGGCGGCCGCCCCGTCCCGTGGAAAATCAGCCAGGCCATATATCTCGTCGCCCACCCGAAAATCCGTGACATCGGGTGCCGTCTCCTCTACCACGCCTGATGGCTCGTGTCCCGGAATGCCTGGAATCCGCGGCGTGCCATCGGCGTTCTGATAGGTTTCGTCCCAAGTCAG
>Ga0187855_10000179_pt1 | contig 56267 bp, 30 predicted proteins | sample June2016WEW_8_10_2_FD_132969 | JGI IMG/M metagenome (GOLD analysis project Ga0187855, IMG submission 132969) | Peatland microbial communities from SPRUCE experiment site at the Marcell Experimental Forest, Minnesota, USA - June2016WEW_8_10 | ecosystem: Environmental > Terrestrial > Soil >... | reverse complement strand
TGCGGATTGAACGGAACCATCACCGAGGCCATTCCAGCCGCAGTCGCCGCCTGAATTCCCAGTGCGGTATCCTCAAAGACCAGGCAATCCTGCGGCTCCATGCCGAGCTTTTCAGCGGCCATGAGAAATGCATCCGGCGCAGGTTTGGGATTCTTGTAGTCCTCGGCCCCAACGATAATAGGAAACTTGTCGAGCAACCCGAGTGTAGTCAGCGAGCAGACCACCGACTCGCGGCTGCTCCCAGAAACCACCGCAAATGGAATCCGTCCGTACTCAGCCTCAATCTGCTCCAGAATCTCAGCGACGGGCTTCAGTTGCGGCAGAAGTTCGTAATAGAGGTTTTCCTTGCGCACTCCCACCTCTTTGACGGGCATCTTCAGCCCGTATTTTTCGTTCAGCGTGGAGATGATCACCTCCACAGGCTTGCCGCCCCAGGAATAAAACAGATCTTCGTCGAACGGGCAGCCCCATTCGCCCAGCGCCTTTTTCCAGGCGATGTAGTGCAGCGGCATTGAGTCGGCGATGGTGCCGTCGCAGTCGAAGAGATAAGCGCGGAACGAGCCCGCGGGGATATGCAATTTCATGTTGAGAGGAGCTCCCGTTGAATGGTTTAAGTGACCGATGGATGGTGTGAGCGGATCGCGTCTAGCGTGCTGCCGCTGTTTCTCCAGCCGAAGCAGCACAGCCGCCTTCACCCGGCTTGGTGGGCTCCATTTTGAGGGCGTTGTTGAAGCGGTTGAAGTAGTTGAACAGGCCGATGGCGGCGAGCAGTTCCACAATCTCGCCTTCGGAATAGAAGCCTCGCAACTCGGCGAACTGCTCGTCGCTGACGGTGTGGGCGTCGCGGGTGACGGTCTCGGCCAGCCGCAGGGCGGCTTTTTCGGCGGGGGTGAAGTCCTCCCGCTGCGGCCAGTCGGCCAGGTGGGCCAGCTGGTTGTCGCTCCATCCCAACCTCTTGGCCAGGATGGTATGGCTGGCCAGGCAATAGGGTGTCTGGTTTAACTGGCTGGTGCGGACGATGATCAGCTCCTTCAATTTTGTGGAGAGCGTGCCGGTATTGAGCACTGCGCCAAAATGCGCCTGCATGGTCGAAAAGATCTCGGGCCGGTGGGCCATCACCCGGAACATATTCGGCACATTGCCGCGCAGGGCAAAGACTTTGTCATAGAGCGCCGCCATTTCTGGGGTCACTTCGCTGCGATCGAGCCGGGAAATGCGTGACATGAGGCTCTCCTGATTACAGCCTATCGCAACCGCCGTACTTCCACAGGTGAGCCCTCGAATCCGGCTCAATTTTTTGACGAGCCGCGCACACTCTGCTACCTTAGTAAGGGACAATTCAGCGATAAACACACTCCTCAGTAGCTCAATGGCAGAGCATTCGGCTGTTAACCGAAGGGTTGTAGGTTCGAGTCCTACCTGAGGAGCCAATTTGTGTCCAGGCTCATCTACACGCATCTGGTCGACCTAATAAAATCATTAAGTTACAAAATAGCCTGACCAACCCCATCCACACCAATCCAGCCGAAACCAGATAAAAAGCGGGCATCCGTGTGGGCATCGCAGACACGGGTGACGAGGTTTCGAATGGCTGGAGCCAGACTGAAAGACGTCCAGTTCAAGAAAGCAAAACCGTCCAGCAAACCTTACAAGCTCTTCGATTGCGGAGGCATGTTTTGAGCTCGCGACTGGCCTGGAATTTCTTCACTGCCGTAGTTCAGCAGCTTGAATTCTTCAGCAGAATGTCCGCGCAATGTCCCACGGAACCAGGATTGGAGTTGCAGGAAAAATTACCTCCTGTTCCACATGGAGTGAGGTCGACGCTGGTCACGGCCGCACAAGGCAGCATGCCGGGGGAGTTCCATTTGAAGTTCATGACGTGAAGCGACTCCTTTGATCCAGAAATTAAGTAATGTTGAATACTGGCGGCATGAATCGGTGAACTTTATTCTGGAGAAAAGCCTGTCGAGTTACCTCAGTTTGCCGTGACCGCCGCTGACGACGGATGGGCGTGAAGTCACTGCGGTCGAATAGTGGCTTCTCGTGGACGTATGAAACCGGTGGCGGCAAAGGGGGCCTGGATCCGATTTGCGCCCGCCTTGAGAGGCCAAATCTTGTTGCCCGAGACGAAGCTGCCTGTAAGCTTGCCAGGCAGAGTGATGGTTGCGTTCAGGGCTTCGCGTTGGCGGTGATACTCCACCTCGATAGTGCCTTCGGGATGTGGATAAGTGGCTGCGAGCGAAGGCAGGTTGCCCAGGTGAGGAGCGATCCGGACCGTGGCAAAGCCGGGGCTGGCCGGCTCGATGCCTGCTACCAGCGTGAGCAGGTCGTATATGGGATGCGAGGTCCATGCGTGGGAGTCGGAGCGGGTGTTGCCGGGAATCTCAGGCCAGGTGCTGAAGTGCAGAGGCAGCAACTTCCGCCAGGGGTCGAGGGAGCTTAGATATTCATCTGCCATGCCGGCATGTTCGAGGGCGCGCGCCAGGTAGAAGCGGAAATAGTACGAGCCGCTCAGAATGCCGTCGGGGCGAATATCGCCTGGAGCGATGGCCAGCATCTGGCGCAGGACAGCTTGCTGCTGGTCTTTGGGCACGGCGTCGTAGAGGACGGCCAGGATGTTGCCTTGCTGGCTAAACTTTTTCTGGTCCGGATTGTCGGCGAACAGGCCGCGTTCGCTGTTCCAGCATTTGCGGGCGAGGCCCGAGCGCACATGTGCAGCGCGGTCCTGGTAGCGGGCGGCGAGTACCGGGTCGCCAAGGGCCTTTTCGAGATCGGCGGCATCGTTCAGCGCGCCGAGGTACTGAAGCGTCGTTACGCAGGATTCGCCATTTGCGTCGTAGGTGGGGATGGTTCCTGAAGGGACCCAGTCAATGAAGCTCCACCAGGGCAGCTTGTGGAGCAGGCCGTCGGGCTGTTCGTGCGTGGCGAACCAGGCCAGAATTGTGCGTGATCCAGGGAGAAAGCCGCGCGCCGTCTCCGGATCGGGCCGGTACATCCAGAAGTCGTGCACCAAGCCGATCCAGAGCAGAGAGAACGGAGGAATGAACTGAGGCATCGAGCTGGGGTACCGGCTGCGAGTAATCCCATCAGCGGTGCGGGAGTTGTCGAAGGCTTCCAGGGCTTGCCGGGCGAGCCGGTCGTCGCCCGTCACAGCATACGAGATGAGGGCCTGGACGCGGGTGTCGCCCACATATTGGAGTTGCTCGTAGTAAGGGGTGTCCATGTAGGTTTCATGGGCGTCGAGGCGGGCGGTGCGCCAACTGATCTCCCAGATTTTGGCGAGTTCCGGATCGGGGGATTGGAAGGTGGCGCGTTCCTTGAACGGGTAAGCGGTGAAGTTGGCAGTCAGGGACTCCAACTGGAGCGGCTCGGCCGCGGTCTCAATGTCGAGGTCCAGATAGCGCCATGTGCGCCACCATAACGGCTCAAAAGAGCGATGTGCGCCGCCATCGGGGAGGAATCTATCAGTAAGGCCGCGGGCTGCACGGTCGCCCACTTCGTCGCGGTCGCCCTTGTGCAGGTCCTTGTCGAAGAGGGCTTCGGCGTAGGTGAGTGTGATGCGCGCGTCCTTGCCGCCGGAAACGATAAGCAGCGGATAGGCGGTGGTGAGCATCTGGCGATCGAGCAACAGGTGGACGTGCGCGGCGGCAGGGACAGTGACCGCGCTGGAAGGAAAGCTGCCAAGGCCTGGGAGGTCAGTGCGGACAGCCTTGCCGGGACTGGTAGGCAGGTACTCCATCGCAGGGAGAGAATCCGGAACCAGGCCCCATGTATTGTTTCTGTCGGCGTCGGCAGAGTAAGCCTTGTTGTCCGTTGGGCCTATCCATTCGCGGATGGGCGAGGCTGCAGGAAGCCAGGATGCGCCGGCGGCTGTGGGATTATTCCACGCCCAGTCGTAAAGCGCGGCGTTGATTTCTTCTCCGGGACCGGAGAGCATCTGGATTGAAAAGTCGCTGGCGAGGCGCGGCACCGGGCGCTGACCGGCCTCCTGTTCCACCAGCCAGCCCCCGGGAGTGCTGATGGAAGAATTATCGGAGGCTTCACTTTCCAGCAGAAAGGCGGTGCGGTCGCTCATCTGCGCGGTGGGCGCGTAGACGCCGAAGTTCCAGACCGTTGCCGTAATGAGGTTCTCGCCCGGTTGGAGCAGCGGCGCCAGATCAAACCTCTCGTAGCGCCAATGGCCGAGGTCGCCGCGGGCAGGGCCGTCGCCCACCCGATGGCCGTTCACAAACAGAATGAAGCGGTTGTCGGCGCTGACGCGGACCGGGTAGCTGGCGGGAACGGCAGCCAGCGAGAGTGTGCGACGGAAGTGCAGCACAAGGGGATCGTGCAAAGATGCGGTTGGATGGGTGATCCACGACGCCTTCCATTCGCGGTGGGGCGGATCAGGCTGAAGATTGTTCTGGGCATTGAGGGCGAGGGCTGTCAGGACGAGGACGAAAAAAGTGAAAACTCGACGCATGGGTTTAGGCCTTCCGATTTCCAACTTACCGCTTAGCGGGAAATGAGAACCAATGGAGGATACAGATCAATTTCGCTGCGGGTAAGAGATCAATCTGCATACACAAAGGTTCGTCACGCAAATTCAACAGGCGCATCCGCGGATGGGAGCCCTAATTCTTTAAGTAGATCCGTCCCGGTTTCATCACGTCTCCCCAGCCGAGAACTTCCCCGTCGGGGAGATCGAAGTTGGTTCCGGGGATGCGACCGGTTTGGATCAGCGTTCCCAATTGGAAGTACACCGCGTCCATATCGGAATGCCATCCAGGATAATGGCCAAATCCGCCGTCAGCATTTTGGCAGCCAAGCGCCCAGTTGGCGGCTTTGTCGATTGCGGCACGGCATGGCTCGGAATTTCTTCCAATTTGGCGCAGAACAAAGACGGCATCGAAGCAGGAATGCACATCCCATCTTTGATCCTCTTTCAATTGCCATCCTCCATCGGGTCGCTGATCCCGAAGTACGCGCTGCACAATTGCATCGCCCTTCGGCGTTGGCTGGCCAATCAGCCGATAAAAATGGACCATGTGGAAGGTAGCGGCCACATGGTCTTGCAGATAACCATCCGCGGCCTGGTTTTCGGTCATGTGGCGCTCAAGCGCGAGCCGGTATTCGCTTGGAAAATCCGTGTCCAGGGCAGCATAGAACAGAGGAAAGAAACTTGTGGTGTACCAGGGTAGTTTCGAAAAAGCCTGGTCAACAAAGAATCGATCCATCACTTTTTGAGGATTGACTCTCGGCTTCTCTCCCAGGGCGCGTAAGCTGACGACTCCTTGCACGGTGTTGTAAAGAACTGCGAGGTCGGACTTAGGATCCATTTTGCCGTCATGATTAACAAAAACACCGTCCGGCTGCTGGTGGCGCTGGATAAACTCCGCCGACTTTTTCTTGTGCTTAAGTGGCCAGTTGACTTGCCTGGCCAGGATTGCGGCGTAGGCAACGGCTGCCAGATCACTCATGGAGGTATCGGCAAAGCCTGAGTAGGCTGGGTCTGGCGACGGAGAATATCCTCCATCTTCCCGCAAACATTGTTCGATGAACCTGAAAGTTGTGTCCTTGATGTGTTGTCCATCGAGGCCGGAAGGCAGCGAAGTATCGCCGTCGATTCCAATTGCACCCAGAGCAGACGCCGTCCTGATTTGACCTCCTACAGCCGCCAGCAGCGTCCATCGCAAAACATCACGCCTTGAGATTGCATTTTTCATGTCGCCGCTCCAGGCAAAGATTTCTATATTTAAGTCTATTTCCGTGAGTTGAATTGCTTATCGACCAATTTCGCAAAATATCTTGCGCGCCCGGTCCAGTTGTAATTCCTGCATTCAATGCACCCGCCGGGACGTAATGGCGTTTTCGCCATCACGTCCCGTTTCTTGCGTCGCGGGCCACTTATTGTACGGTGAGAGAGACAGTGCCCGACTCCGTGATCGCTCCTGACGTGCCAATCACGGTGATGGTGTAAGTTCCCTCCGTCGTGCCGGGAGTCTCCGGAGTAACGAAGGTGTTCGTGCTGCAGGCGGAGATGCCGCCACCTGCCAAGGCTAACAGCAGCATCAGTATTCCGAGCATAGTCCGCCAGGAACGCCGCCGAGCCGGGATACCGAAGAGCAGAAGGCAGGCTAGAGTCGCGCCACCGGCCGTGTACCAGGAACCAGGGCCCTTGCTGATGGTGGTCGGTGAAATGGGCGCAGTGGTTGTGATGGTGAGAGTTGTTGTTCCGGCAGTTGTTCCGGAAATGCTCACCGGGTTGGTCGTAAAGCTCAGAGTGGGCAGTTGCACGGCTCCGGTGGGGCTGTTGGTAATCGTGGCGATGAACTGCACGTTGCCAGTAAAGCCGCCGCTGGGCGTAATTGTTATGGTCGAGGTGTTTCCACTAGTTGCCCCTGGCGCCAGAGTGACTTCCGAACCGCCAATGCTGAAGTCTTGCGGGACAAACGCCGTCACGGTAACGGTGGCCGTGCCGGATGCGGGAGTATAGACCGATGTGTTCGCCGGATTGTAGCTGACGGTCAGCGCGTCACTGCCGACAGCCAGTGCGCCCGCGATGATGTTGATGGTTGCGTTGCCGTTGACGAGAGTTGCAGCCGTTGAGGTGTAGCCGCCGCCGCTCAGGATGACGGTACCGCCGGGCGTGCCGCTGGTACCGTTGACAGCAATCGTCACGGCTAGATCCTGCGACGTGGTGATGCTCAATGCGGCTGGAGTCGCTGTCACGGTTGGTGTGGTTCTAACCGTAGGCGGCTTGTACTCCCACAGATCGTTGAGGTCGCCTTGATTGCCGACAGAGTCGTAGCCCAGTCCCCCGAAGAGCCAAAGATTACCGTAGAAGTCGGTTACGCTCCATCCGGCCTCGCGGGCTCCAGGCGTGCTTCCGACGGTAGCTGTGCCCAGTGTGTTGTACGAGCCTGCCAGGTCTGGGGTGCTGCTCCCGCCCATTAATATCCATTCACCCGCACCGCCGTTCAATGAAGGTGTAAACTCCCACAGGTCGTTGACAAATGTTGTACTGCCGATATTTCCCCCGAAGAGCCAGAGATTGCCGCTGCTGTCGGTCCAGCTCTCCGTGTTGTCGCGTGATCCGGGAACGTTGGTGGGGGCGGCCACGCCCAGAGGGCCGTACACGCCGGTGGCGCCGGTCGCATTGCTTCCGCTGACCCAGGTCCATAGACCCGTGGAAGGAGTGAACTCCCAGAGATCGTTATAAACGGCGTTAGTGTTGGCGTTCTCGCCGCCAAAGACCCAGAAGTTATTGTTGCCGTCAATCCAGGCGCTCATGCTGTCCCGGCCTGGGGGAACGTTGGGGGTTCCGGCATCGGGCACTCCCTGCGTGCCGTAGCTGCCGGGCGACTGGTAACCGCCATTCTGGTTGCTGCCGCTCACCCAGGTCCACATGCCTGTGGAAGGAGTGAACTCCCAAAGATCGTTCATATCGCCCCAATTGCCGACGGAATCGATGCCATACCCGCCAAAGAGCCAGAAGTTGCCGTTGCTGTCGGTGGCTGAAACCGGGTTGCCGCGGTATCCGGGCCAGTTTGCGGCATTTGCCACACCCTGCGTGCCGTACACCCCGCTCGTGCCCGTGAAGCTTCCGCCCACCATGGCCCATTCGTTTTTGGTCGGACTGTACTCCCACATGTCGGTACCTTTGGATCCCCAGCCTCCAAAAAGCCAGAAATTGCCGCTGAGATCGGTCCAGTTCGCGCCCATCTCGTTAGCCTCAGGAATGTTCGTAGCAGCAAAACAACCTAGCCCGCAGTCCACCTCGGTGCCACCGGCTAAGTTGCTTCCACCCACCCAGGTCCACATGCCCGTAGACGGAGTGAACTCCCAGAAGTCGTTGAGAAAGCCGCTATTGCCCGCGGAGTCGTAACCGCCTCCTCCGAAGAGCCATATATTGCCGCCATTGTCTGCCCACATATAAGGCGATTCGCGGCCTCCGGGATAGATTGCATTGCTTGCAGGTGGTCCCGGCTGCGCGGGGTACACTCCGTTCTGGCCGACGCCCGCGGATGGGACCGTGCTGCTTCCGCCCATCCAGGTCCAATCGAATTCGCCATTCGGCCCGGTCAGGTAAAGCGCCACCGTTACCGGCGCAGAGATACCCGTGGCGCCATAGTAAATCGGAGAACTCGTGGAGTCGGGGGTGTAGGTGGCCCACAGCGTGTTGGGGCCGAATGCCAGCGTCCCCCCGGGGATGTTAATTGTTGCACTGCCATTCGTCAGGGCTGTCGCCCCGGAGTTGTAACTTCCGCTCGTCAGTGTCACCGAGCCGGTGGGCTGGATACCGGTTCCGCTGACGGTAACCGTCACCGAAAGAGACGCAGTCGGCGCGACGTTCAGTGAGGACGGCGTCACCGTCACTGTGGGCGCAAGCAAATTGCCTATGCCAGCGGCCGAATTCAGCAGAATGGCCGCGCAATTGCCTCCTCCCACCCCGTTGAACGTGGGACATGGCGGAAGGTCGACATATTGCACAGCCTGATACGTGATCTGGCCGGTAGGGACCCCACTTGCGGGAACGACGCCCTCGTTCGGATCTGGATCGTTGACAGCCATGTAATACGTCCCACCCAGGCCGATCAGGCCGGTGTCATTGGCGGTTGGATTCACCATGACTAACCCGTTTTGGAAGGTGCGCTGATAATAGGTATTGCCGCTCCCGGATGTCATCTGGAATGCGGAGATTGCGGAGACTGTTGTGCTGGTGGCGCCTACGGTGCTGGGCAGCGCCTGCGTAGGCGCTCCAATGGGGATGTTATACTCCGGCCACCATTGCACCGGCCCCGCCGCGTTCATGTTCATGTAAGTGTAGTTTCCCTTCACCAGCAGATAGCTTGCAGTGTCAAAGAGGCGCTCGTAGCCTGCGTGGTGGTAAGGGACGGGATAGTTCTGATAGATCATGATCTTGTTGAGATTGGTTAGCATGATCGCGCGGCTCATCTGCAACGCCCAGTCGGATGGCGCCAGGAAGTTCTCGTTGCCGTATTCCGCGAAATCTTCGATCATCACGCCGTCGACATTTGTGTAGTCGGTGATGTCGCGATTCACAATCCAGCTTCCTACATTGGGTATCCATAGGTAATTGCCATTGAAAGCATTGGGATTCGAATATTTGGGACTGCCAATGGGATTGCCCATGAGATAGTCGGTATAGTTGTGCATGTTCGCCGACCAAGTGTTTTCAAAGACGCTGTCGATGATCGGCAAGGCCGGGTTCCAGTCTCCCCATTGATTGGGAACGCTGAAACTATCAGCGAAGACGCCATCGTCGTTATTATCCTGGAGCTCCTGGAGCACCAGCCCGCTGTAGTAAGCTGGCCAGCCCGTGGAGGACAAGTCGCCGATGTTCATAAGGTAATGCTGCTCACTGCATTCGTATACCCACGGTGACCCGCTATATGTGTACGGAGTTCCTGGGGTTGGATCATTTGCGATTGGTGCATTCACGCCGGCATACCACGAGGACTCCTCCGGTGATCCCCCAGGCCAGGGCGTAGTCAGGGTTGGTGGGTTGGCGGTATTGTCTGACCAGGGCCACTCTATGCCCCAGTTGCCCGAGGATGTGTCGATAATCTGCACGGGGTTGGTTGCTGTCGGGTTTCCGTTCGAGTCACAAACTCCGTAGCCCAGCATCTCCGACAAGCGATAGTGCAGGATCAGGAAGTTTGAGTTGTATCCGCGTAAGGTAGCTGCATCCGCGGCTGTTTGCTTCTGCCCGCCAGTGAAATTATTGGCAAAAAAACTAATCTGAGCACCGGTTAGCCCGTCCAGACTGATTTGGTCGCTGTAAGTGTAGATGCCGTTCGTCGTGACGGGAAAGCATCGATTACTAGCGACTGAATTTGCATTTTGTGGACAAATCTGCGCCATGAGGTTGACGCCGCAGAACGCCACCAGGGCAATCGCGGCCAACGCTATGAATTTGATCTGCAATGATAGCCGACACTCTCGTATCGGATTGATTCTGCCCAGCTTACTTGACCGCATATCCATTCTCCTCACTTCCAATTCAAATTTCACTACCGGTATTCGTTTTTGACATACCAGGAGTCCACGAGTTCGTTTCGATTATCTTGCATACATAAACGTTTTAGTAGCGCATGTCAAGCAAGAATACAAATTAATCGCGTGTCAAATCGCACACGTCTAAACTCGCAAATCGTGCGGGCCGATGGCGGCGTAGAACATGGCGCCTCCGCCAGTTTATACATAGAATTCAGCGACATACAGCCCCTAGCTGACCATTTGGAACACGATAGCGCGCTTCGCAAAGACTTTCGCATCTCGGCTCGAGTCCCTGCTGCTTTCTTTGCGACGCCGTTTTCATCCCCAAAATTATTTGGAATATTTTGCTTGACATGCACTACTAAAACGTTTATGTATAGTCCAAATAAGCTCGCGGCAGAAGACTATGTTGTTTTCGGAACGGTCCGATGCTGTTCAAGGTTGCGTTCATAATGAATCAAGCGTGCTTTAGAGGCAAATGGAATGTTGTTGACGCGGGGGATTCGCTATGAAACCGTTTCCTGAGATCAGGTTGACAGCCGCGCTGCCAGTACTGCTTGTCACTAAGCTCCTGCTGTTGCATCCCCCTTTTTTGGGACAGGCGACCACCGGAAGCGTAACTGGCATCGCTGCCGATTCAACTGGCGCGCTCAGTCCTAACGCCGAGGTCCAGATTGCCAATCTGGGTACTCATAACATTTACACGTTCAGAACAGGTCAAGACGCAAATTGAGGAGGAGTACCGATGATTCGCAGATATCCCGGACAATCACTGACGCTGGCAATGCTCGTTGCCTTCGTCTTTTGTCTCACTGGTCATGCCCAGATAGCCAACGGCACGATCCGCGGGACCGTCACCGACAGCAAGGGCGCAGTGCTCCAGAACGCGACTGTCGTTCTGGTCAACCAGGGAACCGCAGAGCAGACCACTCAGGCAACCAACAAGGACGGTTACTACACCTTCACCGCTCTTAGTCCGACGGATTACACCGTCAAAGTTACGGCTCCGGGGTTCGACGCGTGGGAGGTGAAACTCACGCTGCGGGTTGCGCAGGAAGCGGTCATCGACGCTAAGTTGATGCCGGGCAAGGTGCAGGAGGTGGTTACCGTATCCGATGCCACGCCGCTCGTCGACGCGGCGGACGGGACCGTATCCGACGTCAAAGAAACTACGCGCATCGAAACGATCCCCGTAATAGACAGCAACTTTCTAAGTATTGTGGCTTTCACTCCCGGCGTGGTTGCGAACAGCTATGGCGGGCAGGGAGCAGGCTATACGCGCGTCAACGGCATCCCCGGCGGCTCGATGACCTTCGAGGTGGACGGCGAGTCCGCCAACGACAGGATGACCAACGATTTGCAGATCACACCGCAGGCTTTGCAAACCATTCAGGAACTGAAAGTCACCACCTCCAACGGCGGAGCGGAATATGCGACGCCGGGCGTGGTGGAGGTGGTCACCAAGAGCGGCACCAACCAGTTCCACGGCCAAGCGGACGAGATATATCAGGACGGCGGGTTTGAGGCCTGGCAGTACAACTCATATTACCCAGGCGCTCATCATCCTCATAACGTCTTCAACAATTTTGGCGGCCAGTTGGGCGGTCCCGTGCTGCTTCCAAAGCTCTACAACGGCAAGAACAAGACCTTCTTCTACTTCGATGTGGAGAAGAAAATTAATCACAAAATTAAGCCGGATCAGGAACTGGTCTACCAGACGAACTGGGAACAGGGAGATTTCTCCGACCTGTTAGATTCGACAGGCACGAGAAATATTACGATCTACGACCCCATGAGCGGCGTTTACAATCCGGCTACGGGTTATGTTAACCGCACCCAGTTTGCGGGGAACAAAATTACGTCGGGCATCAGCCCGATTGCCGCGAAGATCATGTCGTTCATGCCCGCGCCCAATGTGAATGTAAACACCGCCGGCCAGATTGACCCCGCGCAATTCAACTATGGATTCGACTGGATCAACCCGAATGCACACTACACAGACAACGAGTTGCGGTACACCATAAAAATTGACCAGCTCATCGGTAAGAATCTGCTCTCTGCCCGGTATACGAACATCAGCGATAACATACTCACTCCGGATGAAGGCGGAAGTCAAGGAGCACTCCTCACCCCAAATGTAGGGATCAGATCCGGACACAATGGAGTTCTCTCCTACACCTCGCCGATCGGTGGGCACATGGTCAACGAGGCTCGCGTGGGCATACAGATGTTCAATAACTATTCTGGCCCGGAGCCTGGAATCTGGCCGCCACTTTCGCAGCTCGGGACTGGGCTCTCCGGTGGGGTGCTGCCCTCATATCCGGGCCTTGTCGGATTGCCTGCCTTTTACCCCGCTGATCCAAACAATTTCTTCAACTTTTCCACGATTCAGGATCAAAATCCAACCTGGGCACCCAATCAGGACATCACTCTCGGCGATAACTACTCCTGGATTCGCGGGAGACACGAGATGAAATTCGGATTTCAGGTGACCAACACCAGGGTGACTTCGGCGCAGTTTAACAGCCCCGGCGGAGACTATTTCTTCGACGGCGCCTTTACCGCTCTCGAGACCGCCGGATCGTCCACAAACCCCGGCGCTGCAAACCCTGCCGGTTACACAGCGTATACAGGCTCCAGCCTGGCCGATTTTTTGCTCGGCGACGTTGACGTAACCCAATACAATCAACAACCCGTCTTCCATACCCACCAGACGGACTACGCCGGCTACGCGACGGACAATTTCAAGGTGAGCCCTCGTCTTACCCTCAACCTTGGCGTGCGCTGGGAGTATTGGAGCCCGTATGAAGACGCGGGCGGCCTGTCGGCTGATGTGGACTTCAATCACAATGCAGCCTGCGTCATCCCCGCAGCCCTCGGCGGAGGTAGCTGCGTTTCCGCGGGGACACCAGGGTATCCGACGTGGTTCCAACAGACGTCACCCATTGTGATGATCCCCGATTCCGGGGCGGCTCAACACCAGACTCTCAATGCGGAAGGCCTTCTGGCCGACGAGGCAGCCGGCCTGCCGGTTGAAACTGCCTCCCAGGCCGGTGTTTCGAGCTCGTTGTGGAACATGCCGAAAAACAATTGGGCGCCGCGGCTCGGTTTTGCCTATCAACTCAACGACAAGACCGTCATTCGCGGAGGATACGGCATGTACTACTGGACAATGCCGCTGGCGCAGTATCACTCGAACACGCGTCTCAACGATCCATGGGCAACCATTGTCTTCCCCGCAACCGACCCCAGCATGGGCGAAGGTTACGGTCCTCCTGACGGCAACTGGGCGCCGGAGATCGGGTTCCCGTTTGCTCCCATCAATCCCGCCTACACCACAGCAGGGTGGCAAAACCAGTGCGACTGCACTACGCTTCCGTCGAATTATGTAAACCCGCGCCAATTGGGTCTTGACTTCGTCACGCCGGCCTTGACCAACATCACCAATAGCAGTGGCTGGAGTGTGGAAGCCTGGGATCCAAACTACAAGGCACAGCGGGCGCAGGAGTGGAACCTGACCGCGGAACGCGTCTTACCCGGCAATTTTGCCGCAAGCGTGAGCTACGTAGGCAACCATGGTGGCCGCTTGCCCGACTACGATCCCATCAACGCGAGTCTTCCGCGTTCGCTCCAGCCTTCAACTCTGACCCCGACTTCGGGGCTCCCGTACCCGATCTACTCCGTCGGGAATGAAGACTCAATGGATGAGTTCAGATTTGTCGGCTATTCCAACCACAACGAGGGAAGGGCTGAAATCAAGCACACATTCAGAGGCTCCTTCATTCTGCAAAGTTACTTCACCTATGGAAGGTCGCTCGGCACTTCGGAAGGAACGGCCAATTCCTCTAGCGGGCTTGAGTTGCAGCCGGCGACTCTGACTAACAACGCTCCGCTGGTTCAAAGGTTGAGGGCCATCTATGCTCCGGACTCGTACATTCCTGAGAAGACCTTCGTCGTCAACGGTCACTATGAACTTCCGTTTGGCAAGGACAAGCCCTTCCTTGCTAATTCCAACACAGCGGTCAATGAAGTGGTGAGCGGCTGGAACGTTTCGGCCTTCTATATGTGGCACAGCGGGTTGTTCTTCTCGCCGTACTACAGCCCCAATCCCGGGATTAACAACAGCGGTAACAACCTTACCTTATCGCCAAACGCGCTCCATCCGGGCGGCATTCTGCCCAAGAGCCAGCGCACGCGGGAGATGTGGTTCGATTACAGCATCTGGGATCCCTCTGGAGGCGGGAATTGCGGAACACCTGTAGGCGCAACCGCATACGCTGGGCAAACATACCTGTGCCGCGACAACGCGGCCGTTGATCCTAACAACTATGGCCGGGACACGCTGAATGGCATACCTAGGAACTACATGACCGGTCCCGGCTTCTCGAATTTGGACGGAACCCTCTACAAGGTGACGCCCATCGGCGGACACATGAAGCTCGATCTAGAGATGCAGGTGTTCAACGTACTCAACCATACCAACCTCGGCCTGCCGAACCAGGCAGGACAAATCAACGGCACGGTAGGCACTCCTCCAAATTACCCGACTGCGGGGCGCTTTGTGCAATTCCTAGGCAAGCTCGAATTCTGAGCTTGTCTTGACTAACATATTCAACATGTCTGGGGCCGGTGCGGCGAGCAGCCGCATCGGCCTTAGTCGCCAAGGGACATACCTCCCGGCTTGAAGTAAGGTTCTGGTTCTGCAGCACAAGCGCCTTACATGTGCATTAGCTCGTCATCACCTCCAGTTCTACAGGTCATTTGATTCGGTCGCGCTGGCCGGGAACTGTGCAAGCGGCTCCCAAAGAGCCTTGGCGAAAGGCAGAAGAATATGAAATTCCTCACGGTTGTAGCTGTGCTCGGATGTTTCTGCTCAAGTGGGCTGTCACAGACGGTTTCCCCTCTGTTAGCACGTGGATACACTGTGATTCCCCAGCCGCAAAAGGTATCTCTGAATGCAGGAGACATTTCATTCGGAGATGGTTGGCAACTTCGTCTTGACTCCAGTGTCCCCTCGAACGATGTGGCAGTGGAAGCACTGCGCGAAGGACTCTCGCAGAGATTTCACATAACGTTGGACGCGCATGGAAGCTCCTCGGGTGTGCTATCGCTGCATGTTGCCGCAGGTAGCGTGCCGATAGGCGATGCGCAAGACATCGATAGGAGCGCACTGGAGGAACAGGCATACCGGATCGATCTGCATCAAGGGGCAGTTGCCATTACCGCCAATGCGCCAACTGGGCTCTTCTACGGAGTGGATACTCTCATTCAGTTATTGCGCCCGAAGATGGGAACGCTGTGGCTACCGGAAGGAACGATCGAAGATTGGCCCGACCTTCAACTTCGCCATATCTACTGGGACGATGCCCATCATCTGGAGAAGATGGATGAACTCAAGCGGGCTATGAAGCAAGCCGCCTTTTACAAGATCAATGGACTTGTTATCAAATTGGAAGGACATTTTCAATATAAGAGCGCACCAGCAGTCGTCGAGCCTTACGCGCTCAGCCCGGCGCAGTTACAGGAACTTACCGATTACGGATTGCGCTATCATATCGAACTGATACCCTATCTCGACGGACCGGCTCACATCGCCTTCATCCTCAAGCATCCGGAATATGCCAAATTGCGCGAATTTCCAGACAGCAATTACGAGATTTGCGCCACCAATCCGGATTCCTACAAACTGCTGGAGGGCATGTACCAGGATCTGCTGGATGCCAATCGTGGCGTAAAGCATTTCTTCCTTTCGACCGACGAACCGTATTATCTCGGGTTGGCGCATAATTCCCAATGTAATGAAACCGATATGGAAAAAACCCTGGGTTCTCAAGGGAGGATATTTGCTTATTTCGTGAATCAGGCCGGACAGTATCTGCATGATCGTGGGAGGACAGTCATCATCTGGGGCGAGTTCCCCATGAAGCCGAGCGACCTTAAAGCGCTGCCGCCCTATGTGGTGAACGGAGAGGTATATGGGCCGGAGTTCGACCGGGAATTCCATCGTCTCGGAATCAAGCAGATGATCTTTACCTCAACCGAAGGCGAAGAAAAGTGGTTTCCGGATTACTTTTTAATACCGCAAGCGGGCCTCCTTCATCCGCTCGTGAAGGATGGACCAGATCCGGATAACACCACCCCCAGGGTGAATGACGTAATGAATACAATCTCCTTTAATTCTTCCCGAGTGAATACAAGCCTGATTGGAGATATCGATTGTGGCTGGGCCGATATGGGACTTCACCCTGAGACCTTCTGGTTGGGATATGTTGCCGGAGCCGCAGCGGGTTGGCATCCGGGAACAAGTCCTGAAGAACTTATGAACACTTTTTATCCATTGTTCTACGGACCGGACGTAGTTAGCATGAGCAGCGCTTACCGGATGATGAGCTATCAGGCACAGTCATGGTCGGATTCATGGGACACGGCGCCGTCGAATGCCCGTAAGCCAATCTGGGGAGGACCTTACGAAATCTATAAGACACCTCTGCCCGCCAATGATCAGACGCTTCCGATGCCCCCCGCGCCTTCACCCGATCTCAGCTACCATTCGGAATGGTCCGTTCAGAGCGCAAAACGGATTCAACTCGCGGCGGATGGATTGCGCGAAAACGAGAATCTCGAGGCGCTGCTCGAGGAGAACATGGAGCGGTCTCAGTTTAACCGCTATAATCTCCAAGTCTATTTCTCCATCGCCAATCTATATCGGCAGAATCTCGATATGATTTCCGGAATCCATGACATGGATCTCGATCTGGCCGCTGCCGATCAGGCCAAGGCCCTCAAGCCGGAGACTGCTCTCAAAGATGTTGACCAGGCGCTTGATATTGCAACCGCCATCTGGAAGGAGCGTAACGAAGCTCTGCAAAGCGCCATCGTAACCTGGGATGTTAGCTGGTTACCCCGTGTTGCCGAGGCTAATGGCCGCAAATTCCTGCACGAACTGGATGACGTGAAGGACCACCTGCCTGACCGTACCGTTGATATGAGCTATCTTGTGTATCGCGAAAAATTGCTTCCCTTCGGAACCTGGGTAAACTCGATCGCTGCGGCAAGGAACCAGTTTGCCGCCGCCCACAATCTTGCGGCACGGACATATCAGCTTTCGTGGGACGATCTGAGCCCGTCTCCACTCTTCGCCAAATAGAGCATTCAAACAATTCGAGCAAGTGAATCGATGCGGAACAAAAAGGGGAAGAAGAATTGAAAGTGCGATTTATTATCAATCTCACCGTCGCGTTGTTCTTATGTTCATCCTATGCCGTGGCGGCTGAAGGGCCGGCGGCCGGCGCTACGGTGAGCGTCTCCGAGGGCACTCTCGTGATTCCGACCTATGAACCCGCGGGCCGGGAGCTGGAGCCGCCTTTGTTTCCGGCTTCCACGGTAAGGGGTCTATATCCATTTCCGTCCTATTTGACGCTGACGCAGAATGATCGTCCCAAGCCGAAGACCTATCGAACAATCGTTCTAGAAAACGAATACCTGAAGCTCACTTATCTTCCCGAGTTGGGCGGCCGTTTTTTTTCTCTATACGACAAGATTCTCAAGAAAGAGGTTTTTTACCGGAATGACGTCATCAAGCCCACCATGTTCAATTCCCGGAATGATTGGCCGATATCGGGCATTGAAATCACCGGTCCTTTCGATTCCCACATGCTTACGCTTCATGGGGAGCCATTTTGGTCTAACAGCATCGTGCGGCATCCTGACGGCAGCGTTTCCCTGGTGCTGAGCGAATCGGATCCCGTCTACCACATGAAGGTGAATCTGTCGGCGACCCTCTATCCAGGCCTGGCTGCTATGCAGATCAGCGTGTTCTGCTACAACGGGAACGATAGCCAGATGCCGCAGATGATCTGGATGAATGGCGACCTGGCGTCCTCGGAGAAGGCGCGCTTTATTTACCCCATGACGCGCACCGTCGGCCACACGTCGGGATTGGTCTCCGACTGGCCGATTTACAACGGAATTGATTTGAGCTGGGACCGGAACAACAAGCACATGCTGGGCGTCTTCGGCATCGATACCTACGATAACTTCGCGGGCGTCTACAAGTTCGACCAGGATTTTGGAGTCTTCCGCTATGCCGACCGGCGCGTCGTACAGGGCATGAAGCTATGGTCGATGGGTTACGGTGAAGTCGGCGATCAGATGAGAGATCAATATACCGATCACGCCGGTTACTGCATGGAGGTGCAAAGCGGCCGGCATGTCTGGGACGGCCACTACGAGTGGGTAGAGCCCCACAAGGTGGAAAATTGGAGCGAGTGGTGGATTCCCGTGGCCGGCATTGGCGGTTTGACCACCATGACGCGCGACGTGGCGCTGAACCTGACCGCCCAGCCCGATCCGGCCGGAGCGAACTCAGAGGTCAAGCTGGCCCTGTCACCCGCTCGCGTTTTTCGTGGAGCGAAGCTGGTTGTTACCGCCAGACATGGCGAACTGCTGAACACCGTCATCGATCTGGTCCCCGGAGCACCGATCTCAAAGACGATCTCTGGAATCAAGACCGATGCGGATGAGCTTAAGGGGCTTACTGTTCGCATAACCGACGCATCGGGCCAGGATGTGATGAACTATCTCCGCCCAGACGAAAACCCGGGACGCAAAGAGTACAACCCCTTTGTCAAGGCACTGGAAAATCCGGAGAAAGCGCCGCAACAGATGAGCGTCGAGGAGTTAGTGCAGGCGGCTGAGTTCAAGCTCAAAGAATTGGACCCAGACGCGATGCAGGATTTTGTCGACCGTGCGTTGAAGCTCGACCCCGGATACTCTCGTGCGCACCTTCTGCTCGGCGTCAATCACTATAACGAAGGCCGCTACAAAGAAGCGGTAGACGAGTTGTCGAAGGCCACGGAACGCGAACCGTATCTGGATGAAGGCTGGTACTATCTGGCCGTCAGCCAGTTGGCTTTGGGCGACAGCCGAAGCGCAGAGCGCAACCTTTACTACGTCGAGCCGGCGAGCGCCTATTTTGGCGAGCGCGAATATCAGCTGGGGAAATTGGCGTTTCTAGGAGATAAGCTCCAGGAAGCCGCAGAGCACCTCGATCGCGCCATCATGGCGAACGCTTACGATCTGAATGCGCGGACGCTGTACGCTCTTACGTTGCGCTGCCAGGGGAAGAAAGAAGAAGAGGCGCGGCAATTGGCCGAGTTATTGCGCATCGATCCCGCCGATCGCCTTGCCTATGCTGAGCGATATTTTCTAAACGGCGACGCGGATGCGAAGCGCGAGTTACTCCGTCTGATGGGCGAGCAGAGCCAGGAGGCCATCGACGTGGCCATTTTCTATGGCGGTGTTCACCGCTGGCGCGAAGCGGCCGAGACATTGCGCATGGTGGAGCGGAACAACCGCGATCCATGGGGCACATCACCTCTTTTCTATTACACGCTGGCGTACTACCTGAAGCAGTCGGGCGAAGCTGCGCCGGCGGCTGAGCATCTGAAGAAAGCCCAGGCCGCAGCAGGGACTTTCGATCGCTTTCCGTATCGCCGGGAGAGCGAAGCGCCATTGTCGGAAGCGGTTAAGGCGGATGCGAATGATGTGGTTGCGCGATTCAACCTTGGATGTCTGCTCTACTTCCTCGACCGCCCGGACGAGGCGATCGCGCAATGGCAGGCCACGATCGCGATTGATCCCAATAACTTCAGTGCGCGGCGCGAGCTGGGCCTGGCTTACGCGGCTCAAGGAAAGACAGATGAGGCGGCTTTGCAGCTTGAGAAGGCGGTTGAGCTCAGACCGGACCACGTTCGCACTTTCAACGATTTAAGTTCCATCTATGCAAGAGCAGGAAAATTCGACGACCAGATCACCTTGATCAACAAGGCCCTCCAGCGTACTCCGGAGGATGACGACCTGATCATGGCCCTGCTCAACGCATATCTGATCAAAGGCAGCTATGACGATGCAGATCGAATCGTGAAAACGCACACGTTCGCTCCCCGGCATCGTTCCACGGGTCTTCGCGATGAATATCGCAGCCTTCGTTATGGGATGGGCACTGCCGCTTTTAATAATGGCGACTACACTCAGGCGCTCTCTCTCTTCCAGTCCGTGCTCAAGCCGCCGGCCTCGCTTAACCTGGACACCTTCGAGTTCCAGAACGCACCCAGGGCCTATTACTATATCGGGCGCACGTTGGATGCATTGGGGCGCAAGGATGAAGCCGCCGCGGCGTATCGGCAGAGTACGGCCGGAATAGAACTTCTCACCGGCGACCGGGATAGTTGGAATGGCGAGAACTTCTTCATGGTCCTCTCCCTGGAAAAACTGGGCCAGGCGGACAAAGCCAACGCATTGATTCCGCACTTTGAGGGTTTCGCCAGAACGGAGATGGACTACGCCAGCCCTACACTTCGGGGCAGGGCCCGCTACCTGCTGGCGCTAATTGAAAAAAACGCTGGGCACGACGACCAGGCTCGCAGGTTTATGAACGACGCGCTTCAGTCCTTCCCGGATTATCTCCCGCCGCGCTACGAATTGCGCGGCGACGAAATCGATCCAGTCGCGACCGGAAGCAAGCACTAAGTAGGAGAGGAAGCATCAAAATGTTGAAATTAGCATTCAAACTGGTTCTGTTGTTGCTCGCGTCCGGATCCTGCGGTTGGGCATCTGACCTCGCCGTGCTTTCCGAGTATCACCGCCCCGATCCCTTCGGAGGCATTGTGGCGAGTGATCAACCTGGAGCGAGCTGGGACCATGTGATCAGGCTATCGGCGGCGCGGGGGGGATATGTTTCTTTCCAGTTGGTTTTCAAATCGGACAATCCATGCAACAACTGCAAGCTCTCGATCGAATCATCGCAGCCGGTGGATGTGTACCGCGAGTGGTTTCATCTCAACACTCCCGACAAGCACTATTATCCCGACGCGCTGGTCCCGGTGCATCTTCCTTACAGCTTCCAAATGCCCGATCCAGAGAATGGGATTCAGGGACAAAAAGCGCGCGCATTCTGGGTGGATGTCTGGATTGCTCCTAACACCAAGCCTGGCGTTTACCATGGCCAGGCGCGGCTAATGGATGGCGCAGCTGGCCAGAAAGTGCGATTCACCATCTCCGTATTTCCCGCGGTCATACCGGCGCGGGATGTGATCGACGTGGACGCCAATTCCTACGGCATCGGATGGTTGCGCGAGCAGTATCCCAAGGCGCTGGCCGGCTCGGGCCGCGCGCAAGAAGACGAACTCTTCCGGTTGATCCAGGCCTACCATCGGATCTTTTACGAAAATCGAGGCACGTTTCACCAATTGGGCTACGCTCATAACGGGCATGTAGATCCTGATTTCGTGCCGGAGTTGGATGGCACGGGCACGCAGAAACATGTTGTCAGTTGGGACAAATTCGACCGGTTGTTCGGGCCGCTATTGGATGGTTCCGCCTTCGCCCGCACCCGGCGCGGACCGGCGCCTATCCCGTTCATGTACCTGCCGATCAATCCAGAGTGGCCCGCGAATTACTTGTGGTGGGGAGAACCGGGCTATCAAGCGGAGTTCACCAATGTTGTGAGCGAGATGGAGCATCATTTCCGCGAGAGAAACTGGACGAATACGAAATTCGAGATGTTCTTCAACCAGAAAAAGCGCTACAAGGGATTTGAATGGGATGGCGATGAGGAGAGATTTCCATCGGACTATAGCTACCTCCAGACCTACCACGATCTGCTGATGAAATCGCTGCCGGCGGACACTCCGGTTCATTTCGTGTTGCGCGCGGACGTGAGCTGGACCATGAAGCAGCAGATGCACGATCTGAAAGACGCCATCAATATGTGGTGCGCGGCCGGGGGGATGTTTGTCTGGGCCGCGGACGAACTGCCGGCGCTGAGGCAGCACGGCGATACGGTTTGGAACTATGGGGGAACAACGTCGGTCCAGGATGTTTCGACATCCATTGCGGACGATCCGCTGCGGACGTGGATTCTGGGCGTGGACGGTTTTACGCGCTGGTTGGCAATCGACCCCGGCCCCAAACCGTTTGAGGCGCTTTCCGATGGCGGTACGGAGACGCTGGTCTATTCCGGAGAGCGTTTCGGTCTTGAAGAACCAATCCCCAGCATTCGATTGAAATTGCAGCGGAATGCTGTTCAGGATCTCGACCTGCTGGAAATGGAAGCCAGGCGCGGCTCTCGGGACGCGATCAAGGCGCAAGTGGTGCGTTTGTTTGACAACACGGAACTCGCCCAATGGAGCCATTCGCCTTCGCCGCCCCCTGCGGGCCGGGTCTTGGATTGGAACAACACCGACATCGGCGATGCGCTGAAGCCATATGATGCGCAGTTTCCAACACCGCAACCGGATGCGTGGCAGCGTGTGCACGACTTTACCATGGAGCATGCAGGAGGTTTGCAATGAAGAGAATCGTTTCGCTTTTTCTAGGCCTTCAACTGGCCGCTTTTTCAGCTCAGGCGGCCGTCCCCGTTGACCCGGCGACTGAAGCCGGTGTCGCCGCGCGGCAGCGGGAGCTAAACGAGATTGCACGCATCTCCACCATTATGATCGACGGCGATGTTTGTCAGCACATCGTGACCGAGCGCGCGCTGGCGCACATGCTGCATAGCGATCCCCGCGACGAATGGCAGGCCGGCGATAACTACGACGTGAATAATGAAGCGTTTATCCAAACAAAAAAAACTCTCATACGACTGGCCATGCTGGCGCCTTATCCCGTGAATGTAAATCTATGGATGCCGGTGCCCACCACTCATGACATCCAACTCGTCATTGAAAACAAAAATAACCTGAGCCAGTACTGGACGTTTGGAGACTTGCGGCAAGCCATGGCGCCGGAGATGGAAGAGGTTTTGAAAACCGGCAAGCCAGCAACCATTCAAAAGACGCCGGGGATGCTCTCCGTGCTGGCGCCTGTACGCAACAGCCTGGGCGAAATCGTTGGCCTGGTGGAAGTGGTGAGCAGCACGCTTCCTCCTCCTGCAACGAACTTCTAACGAGGAAACGACGCGCGGCTGCGCTATTCCTCGAGCTTGATCGCCGGCGTGCTGTTGCCCCCGTGTGCAAAGAACAGGCGGCTGCCATCCGTTACGGGAATGAAGCCATCAGGTCAAGTTCAGTTACCTGTCTGCGGCAGCGGCCAGATCGGTCTCAACCTCGCGTGCGCCCAAGTGGTCGAACCAGGTGAACTTCAGAATTGCGGACGTTCCCAGAACGACAGCGAGGGTGATGACGGCGCGCCGGAACTCCCTGATCACGATGTAGAGCGGCAGCGCCACCAGTGCAATCTGCCACACGATGCCAACAACGATATTGAACATATCGCGTGGGAAGTCCTTGTTGCGCTTGAAGCCGGGGTCTTCGGCCAGAACCTTCTTCAGCACGGGCCCCCAGAAGCCCCACGGCCGCACGCGGCGGTAAAAGTCCTTCAGCACTTCTTCTTCGTCCGGCTCGGTGAGCAGCGTGCCTAGAAGGCAGCCGGTCAATGAGATGACCAGGACCAGCGGGTAGATGATCGAGACATCGAGATTAATTGAATGCCTGGCAAGCAAGCTCTGCACCGCCGGTACGTTTTTCAGCAGATCCGGCCACGCCAGTACCAGTGCGGATACGATGCCCGTGACCATGCCCCAGAAGTAGCCGTAGCCGTTGAAGCGCCACCAGTACCACTTCAGGACGTTGGAGGCGGTGTAGCCGGCCCACAGTCCGGAGACGATCCACAGCACGACGGAGTTTACGGAGGTGACATTCCAGCCGATGAGGACGCCGATCACCACCACGGCGAATGAGCTGATGTAGCTAAGGCGAACATAGGTTTTGGGCGGTGCGTCGGGGCGAATATATCGCTTATAAATGTCGTTGACGAAATACGGCGGTGCTGCGTTCACCGTGGCCGCAAAGTTGGACATAAAGGCCGCCAGAAGACCGGCGATCAGGAAACCCAATAAGCCGACGGGAACAAATCGGCCGAGTGCCATGGGCAGCACCAGCTCAAAGTCCATGTTGGGGCCCATGGCGCGAATGTTGTCGGAGAAGAAAGCCGCGGTCAGCACGGTAAGTCCAATGATCAGAAAATAACGCGGGAAGGTGAGCACGATGTTCACCCAGGCGCTCATCATAGAGGCCTCGCGCGGAGTCTTCGAGGAGAGCACGCGCTGCATGTCGTAGTTAGGCGCCGGCCCGGCCGCTGAGATCAGTACTCCCTTGAAAAAAAGCATCATGACGAAGAAACCGAAGAGGCCATAGCCGTCCTGGGCAATCTTGCTGCTCGCCGCCGGAAGCAGCGTTGACCAATCCAGGTCCAAATGCCATCCGAAGAAGACATTGTCCCACCCGGCGGGCACCATCCGGTGCAGCGTATCCGGCGCCACCTTGAGCATGGCGATGATGCCGACCGCAAACGAGGCGATCGCCAAAATGCAGAACTGCACCACCTCGGTAATAACGACGCTGATCATGCCGCCCTTGATTACATAGATAGCCGTTATGGCGATCAGGATCAGGGCGTACATGTTGGGCGAGAGATGCCAGGGCAGAAACGTGGCGGCAAACTTGCCAATTCCTTTGAAACCATAGCTGAAGAATCCGATGATGCTGACGAAAGCATATACGACCACGATGAAATGCGACAATTGAGCGCCTCGTCCGGTGCCAAAGCGCGTTTTGATCCACTCCGCGCCGGTCATTACCTTGGAGCGCCGCAGCCATGAGGAAAGGTAGACCATCAGGAAGATCTGGTTGAAGGTCGGCCAAAGCCAGGGAATCCACACGCTCTTCATGCCGTAGATAAACATCCAGTACACCAGCAGCATGGTGCCGCTGATATCGAACATGCCCGACGCGTTCGAGATGCCCAGCACATACCAGGACATTTTGTTGCCGCCCAGGAAGTAGGCCTGCATGTTTTGAGAAGCGCGGTGCGAAACCCAATAGCCGATGAGCACGGTGCTCAACAGATAGGCCACAATGATGACGATATCCAGAACGTGCAGATGCATATGAACTCTCGTTTCTAACGTAGTTCGCCCGCCTTGGCAAACGATCCCGTATACACGCGGCCGATTGCCCTATTTCTCTCGCGCAGATACCTTTTCACATTCACGCTGGGTCGCGCAAGTCTGCCCATCCTCTTTAATAAATTAATTTAATAAGCCACGAAATGCCCTAGAAAAACGTTTGATTAACTTTTCGCCAGGGGCTATACTAGCAGCACGGTTTCTTCCGGGGAGCACGCGTCATGAAATATGGGCATTTTGACGATCGAAACCGCGAGTACGTAATAACGCAACCGGATACGCCATTGCCGTGGATCAACTACCTGGGCTGCCAGGCCTATTTCGGAATTATTTCCAACACGGCCGGGGGCTATTCGTTTTATCGCGACGCCCGCTTGCGCCGGCTCACCCGCTACCGGTACAACAATGCGCCCATGGATTTCGGCGGCCGCTACGTGTATCTGCGGGACGACGAGTCCAGAGAATTCTGGTCCCCGTCCTGGCAGCCGACGCGCCACGCCCTGCTGGACTATTCTTGCCGCCACGGAATGGGCTACACGGTGATCGGATCCACCCGCAGCGGCATCGAGGCGCACACTCGCTACTTCGTCCCGCTCGAAGAAAATCTCGAAATCTGGCAGCTCAAGGTCACCAACTGCCGCGCGACCCGGGCGCACATCTCCGCCTTTGCCAGCATCGAGTTCTGCCTATGGGACGCCCAGGACGACGCCACCAACTTCCAGCGCAATCTCAACATCGGCGAGGTCGAAGTCGAGGACGGCGTCATCTATCACAAGACCGAGTATCGCGAGCGCCGCAACCACTTTGCCTATTTCGCCTGCTCGGAGCCCGGCGCTGGCTTCGACACACAGCGCGAGGCCTTCCTGGGCCGCTATCGAGGCTGGGACTCGCCCGCCGCCGTGGAAGCCGGTCAACTCACCAACTCCATTGCCCACGGCTGGTCGCCCATCGGCGCTCATCAAGTGAAGCTCGACATGGCCCCCGGAGAGACGCGGCAGATCGTCTTCGTGCTCGGCTACCATGAAAATCCCAGCGCCGATAAGTTCGATCCCCCCAACTCCCAGACCATCAACAAAGTGCGGGTCAAGCCGGTCATCGCCAAGTACCTGGACCCCGCGAAGGCGGATGCGGCCTTTGAACGGCTGCGCCAGTACTGGGCGAGCCTGCTCGACATCTTCCAGGTAAATACGCCAGACATCCATACCAACCGCATGGTGAATATCTGGAACGCCTACCAGTGCATGGCCACCTTCAACATGTCGCGCTCGGCCTCGTTTTATGAGTCGGGAATCGGCCGCGGCCTCGGCTTCCGCGACTCCAATCAGGACCTGCTGGGCTTTGTCCACATGGTCCCGGCGCGTGCCCGCGAGCGGATCCTGGACCTGGCCGCCACGCAACTGGCGACCGGCGGCGCCTATCACCAGTACCAGCCGCTCACCAAGCGCGGCAACAACGACATCGGAGGCGGCTTCAACGACGACCCGCACTGGCTCATCATCGGCGTCTCCGCCTATCTCAAAGAGACCGGCGATTGGAGCATCCTCGACGAGCCGGTGCCCTTCGACAACGAGCCCGGCACGGAAAAGCCGCTCTATGAGCACCTGCAGCGCAGCTTCCGTTACACTCTGGAGCGGCTCGGGCCCCACGGCCTGCCGCTTATCGGCCGCGCCGACTGGAATGACTGCCTGAATCTGAACTGCCTCTCGGACACTCCCGGCCAGAGCTTCCAGACCACCACCAACAAGGAAGGCAAAGTGGCTGAATCAGTCTTCATTGCCGGCTTGTTTGTGTACGCCGGTCACGAGCTTGCCGCCATCGCCAGCCATCGTTGCCTAAACGCCGAGGCAGCCACATATCTGGCCGAAGTCGCCAGGATGGAGAAGGTCATACTCCAGCACGGCTGGGATGGCGAGTGGTTCCTGCGCGCCTATGACGCCTTTGGCGCCAAGATCGGCTCCAAGGAATGCAAGGAAGGCAAGATCTTCATCGAGTCCAACGGTTTCTGTGTACTGGCGGGCATAGGGCTCAAGGACGGCAAAGCGGCCAAGGCTATGGCCGCCACACATAAGTATCTATCCACCAAACATGGAATCGTATTGCAACAGCCGGCATACTCCAGGTACTACATCAACCTCGGCGAAATATCCTCCTACCCGCCTGGATACAAGGAGAACGCCGGGATCTTCTGCCACGTCAACCCATGGGTCATGATAGGGGAGACGCGGCTGGGCCACGGCGACCAGGCCCACGACTACTACAGCCGCATCAACCCTTCGGCGCGCGAGGAGATCAGCGAATTACACCGCTGCGAACCATATGTCTACGCGCAGATGATCGCGGGCAAAGACGCGCCCACCTTCGGCGAAGCCAAAAACTCCTGGCTCACAGGCACGGCGGCCTGGAATTACTACGCCATCGTGCAGTGGATTCTGGGCGTGCGTGCCACACTCGACGGCCTTGAGATTGCTCCGGTGATTCCCGAGAGCTGGTCGGGCTTCACCGCTGCCCGCACCTTCCGCGGAGTGGTCTACAACATCACCATCGAACGGAAAGGCGAGGGCAATTCGATCGCTCTAATTATGGACGGCGTTCCCATCGAAGGGAATATCGTACCTCCGCCCGCGAACGGACGAAAGTCAGTTTCGATCAAGGGGATTCTTACCTAGTGACTTCAGCGCTGATCGGGGCCAGCTGCGTGGAACAGATTAAACAAAATATCGAGGCGCTTGCCAACCACAGTTTCACGGGAGAAGAACTTGCCGCATAGACGCGATTATGAGTCAGCCTGTCTGATTGGCCGCTGCATCATTGAACCTCAACCCGTATCCCGCTCATCAGGAGGTGCCTCCGTGCAAGGCCTGCGCCAGAAGGTAGAAACTGAGTTGCTTATCGACATCCTGCCCTTCTGGATCAACAACACGATCGATGACCAATATGGCGGTTTCCATGGTCAGGTTGCCAATGACCTGACCACAAACCCGCACGCCCCCAAGGGGCTGATTCTCAACGCGCGCATCCTGTGGACTTTTTCGAAGGCCTTCAGCGTCTATCGCAACCCGGCCTATCTGGCCACCGCACGGCGCGCCTACGATTACCTTACGCGATATTTCTGGGACCGGGAGTTTGGTGGCGTCTATTGGATGCTCGATTTTGAGGGCCACCCCATCGACACCAGAAAATGCATCTACGGGCAAGCATTCACCGTTTACGCGCTGGCCGAGTTTTTGCACGCCAGCGGCGATCCTGAGGCACTCGCCATGGCCTTGCGCCTGGTGGAGAAGATCGAATCCACATGCCACGATGAAATGCACGGTGGTTACTTCGAAACCTATGAGCGCGACTGGAAGCCGGCCGTAGACCAGCGCCTGAGCGATGTGGATCTGGACGAAAAGAAGTCCATGAACACGCACATCCATCTTTTAGAGGCCTACGCAGCGCTGCTGCACTTTCACGAGGATGAGACCGTTCGCCTGCGGCTCGGTGAACTTATCAAAATCTTTCTCGATCACATCATCGATTCCAACACACATCATTTCATCTTGTTTTTCGACGAAGAGTGGCGCTCGCGGTCCACAAAGATATCCTTTGGCCACGACATAGAGGGAAGCTGGCTACTCTGCAAAGCTGCAGCTATCCTTGGCGACCCGGCGGTTATGGCGCGAGTGCATGAGGCGGCGGTGAAGATGGCGCAGGCCGTTCTCGAGCAGGGACTCGACAGCGACGGCGGTCTGCTTTACGAAGCCCAACCTGCAGGCATCATCAACACTGATAAGCATTGGTGGCCGCAAGCCGAGGCGGTGGTAGGCTTCCTTAACGCCTACCAGCTTACGGGCCAACGGCGATTCCTGGAAGGTGCGGAAAGAAGCTGGGCGTTCATCGAGAAATACATCATCGATAGCGAGCATGGCGAATGGTTCTCAATGGTGTCGCAGTCCGGCGTGCCCGCCATGGAACTCTACAAAGTCGACACGTGGAAGTGCCCTTACCATAACGGACGAGCCTGCTTTGAGGTGATGGAGCGGTTAGATGCCGGGCAAGCTTCTCAAAAAGCGCCGGCGGCTAGGCAGATCACGGGAATGGCGGCATCGGCAACAGCGCTGGCTAGCCACAGTAATCCTCCTATTGAATCGCAAAAGTGATACAACTGGAGTGTATGCCCAAACAAGTTAAATCAGGGATCGTTCCGGCACCCGGGCAACCCATTGGCCTGCGCACGCTGGGCGAATATCTAAACTTGTCACCAGCCACCATATCGCTGGTGCTGAACAACGCTCCCGGTGTGCACTCGATTCCGCAAGAGACCCGTGACCGAGTAAAGGAGGCGGCAGCCAGATTTGGCTACCGGCCCAGCTTTTATGCGCGATCGCTGCGCAAGCGGCAATCCTTTTCGGTGGGTGTGCTGGTGCCGGAATTGAGCGACAGCTATGCCACACAGGTACTGGCCGGCGTGGAAGAGTTCCTCATAGAGGAAGGGTATTTCTATCTGACCGCAAGCCATCGGCGAAAGCCCGACCTGATCGAGGAGTACTCGAGTCTGCTGATGGACCGCTCTGTGGAAGGATTCATTCTGATCGACACGGTGATGGAGCACAGCATAAAGTTGCCAGTGGTGTCGGTGGCCGGGCATAGCAAGATCGCGGGCATCACCGATGTCGTGCTGGATCAACGGCGGGCGGCAGAGTTAACATTGCGGCACCTTTTTCAATTGGGGCACCGCAAAATTGCCTTCATGCGCGGGGACAGCCGCAGCTCCGACGCCGACAACCGCTGGGAGTGTCTGATGACCGTGGCGCGGGATCTCAAGCTGAAGATTCCTCCCGAGCTGACCATGCAATTGAGGGTACTGGTCTCCACGCCGGAGCTAGGCTATGGTCCGGCGAGCGAGTTGCTTGCGGGCGGCGCTCCATTCACCGCCCTGGTCTGCTTTGACGATCTGGCCGCTATCGGTGCAATCCGTGCCTTTATGGACCATGGCCTGCGAGTTCCCGAAGACATTTCAGTGGTGGGCTTCGACGATATCCAGAGCGCTTCATACCACAACCCCAGACTGACGACCATTCGCCAACCGCTGAAGCAAATGGGTCTGACGGCCGCGCGCATCCTGTTGCAGCGGATTCGCGGGGAGGCAACAATTCCGAATGCGGTATCGATTCTGCCGGAATTGGTGATTCGCGAATCAACCTGTCCGCCCAGTCCCCAGCGCACCCGCCGGAAGCAGAGCTAAAGGCGTTTAAGGGCAGCAGAATTTGCGCGGTTGAAGCCTATAAAAAAACCTCTGGTATACACCCGAAGGGCAAACGAGGTACCCTTCCCGGTCATGAGGAAATCAGAATGCCTCTCTACTCAATCGTCTTTGCCTTTGGGCATAGAATTCCTGCTCACTCTGCTCCAGAGTTGCGTCCTGACCGCCTTCGCACAGGCGCCCGTGCAGGACTTCGAGACCGCCGAAGAGGTTGCTCAAGATCGAAGGTGTACTTGAGCGCATTCCGGTCTCGCGCTCGCAACTCTACGACGTGATCTCCGCAGGGAAGTTCTCCAAGCAGATTCATCCCGGTGGCGGGGAAGGCGCGTTTTGGGTGGAGTCAGAAATTGACGAGTGGATTCAATCGCAGATAGACGCCGAACGCAGGGCGGCATGAGCGTCCGCAAGGACGCTCAAAAGTGGGCATAATTGTGGGCATTTATGGAGGGCTTCTTTAGCTAAGCATTGATAATAAAGGCAAATAGAGTCCTACCTGAGGAGGCAAATTGTGTCCGCATAATTCCCGCACAATCTTGACTTCGCCTCCGAACTGTCCCTACGATTGTCCTAAACCCGCTGAGAGGGATTCACTAAAACCCGGTATTCGGCAGGGGTAAACAGCCCAGAACTTGATTTCCGCTACAGGAAGCGCCGAGCCGAAAGGAAGCGTTCAAATAGGTGACGCCGTCAATCTACGCAGCAAGCGTGGTGGCCCTGCTGGATCTCTGGGTGGGCGCTCGCTATTGCACGAAACTGATTCGTAAGGAAACTTTTCCGCGGATCGCGACGTGGCTGATCTTTGAGATCGGCGTCGTCATGAGTTTGACTGCATACTTTGCCTCGCACGACCACAGCATCGTGAAGGCCGCGCTTAATGTGACAGACGGCATCGTGGTTACCTTCATTCTCGTGGCGCTTTTATCGTGCAGCGAGGTGGGAAAATCCTCTTCACCAGGAATGAGCAACTGTGTCTGGTGATTTCATGCATCACCCTGGCGGCCTGGGCGATCACGAAGACTGCATGGGTCGGTTTTGCGGGATTCCAGGTGGTCATGGTGGTCGCATACTTCCCCACGATTGAAAGCGTTTGGCGATGGAGGCTCGGTCAGTCGCCCGAACCTGTCGAAACGTGGAGCATTAATGCAGTTGCTGCGCTCATCGGAGTGTTCATCGACGCTACGGGTAGTTACGATTACCTAGCGATGCTCTATCCTGTGCGAGCGCTCGTCCTGTGCCTAATCATCGTGGTGCTGGTGAAGCGGTGGGAGCAGAAGAACAAGACGAACCACTAGCTAGTCTGACGTTGAGCTTGATGGTGGGCGCAATGGACTACACACCTGGGGACATTCCCCGTCCGGCTGCGTTTCCGGGTTAAGCAAAAATGAATTATTCCGATTGCATGATTTCAGGGTTTCCCAGGTCTCAACATCGAGACCTGGGAAACCCAGCCATTTGCAGTAAACAGTAACTTGCGCCGTGACATTGAGTTCATCCGTTTCAAAATTACCAGCACCCGTGCCCGTTCTCCACATTGGTCAGCAGCAGATCTGCCGCGCTCAGCGTACGGCTGTAACAGTCGCCGCGCGAATCGTGGTAGGTGTAAGTCTGACTGCTGCTCTGCCCTGTGCTTGGCCCAAGAGAATACCCTCCATTTGCAAACACAAACTCGGTAGAGTCCTGAGTCGTCACTTCATTCCTCTCGCTCGACTGAAACACGGGGAAAAATCCTTCCAGAGTATCGAGCTCGGTCTTCTCAAATTGCTGGTTGATCGAGGTAACTTGAGGAACGTCGCCGTTCGATAGGAAGGCATCCGACAGGTTGATCGTGAACGGATACGAGAAGTGGGTCTCCCTGGTGTCAAACAGGAAGCCATCTCTCGTTGTCGTCTTCGCGTCCACGGTCGAGCTCTGCACCTCGTTCTGAATTTCCTCGTTGCTGGCCGTGAGCGCGACGTAGGTTACATTGCTGAAGTTCACGGCCTCATCCACAGTGGTAGCCACGCGGCCATGCGATGTATTCACATACCCTTCTATCGTGAAATTGTGCGAGTTGGTAATCGTAATAGTGCCTGACCCAACGCCGCTGGAGTTGAACGACACGGTGTTCACGACAGTTGGTTTGGGAGCGGTCAGCGTATTGCTTGTAACTTCGCCGGTAACATTCGTGCTGCCGTGGTCTTGGAATAGCAGCAGCACGGCATCCGAGCTGAAGTATTCATAAGCGTTGTAAACGCTAACGCCGATGGTGTGCTGTTGACCATTGCTCAGCAATCCGGCGAAGGGTGTCAGATCGACCCGATAGGGCTTGAAGTTGAGCGTCTGCACTCCGGGAATCGGGATCCAAAGATAAGGGTCGATCCCGCCCGTGTAGATCCAGGGATAAACCGGAGCCACACCTGCTGGGATGCCGTCGATGCTGATCTCCACTTCGCGGAACGACGTATTGTGACAATCCCCCAGCGTTGAAGCCAGGCTATCCGGCACGCAAAGGAACCATTGCTCTTCCTGGTTTTGACTTTGCGCGAATACGTCCAGGTAGGCGCCCTCAATATTCGTGGGCAAGGTAAAAGTCTGAGTCAGTTCCGGCGAGCTCGAGTCGATCGCGAAGGTGCCATTGGAATTGTCGGGGATCGGCAGCACAGCATCCGCAGTTTTCGGTGCCGGGTTCTCAAAATTCGCCGGGTAGAACTCCAGCGTGAAGGTTCCAAAAATAATTGAATTCAAGCCGGGCTCAATCAGATTGCCCAGGCTGGCGAATCCCGTTTGCGCGGTTGTGAAAAGTGCGCTGTAATCCGTAACATCGCGCTCCACATGCCACGTATCGGTTACACTCTGCAGCGGCTCGGCTGTGGTGCCGAAGTAGAGGTCCACGTTGCCCAGGAAGACCTCGGCGGTGCGGTCGTACTGCACTCCTGCCTGGATGGAAAAGTCGCCCTCAAACACCACCTTCGACCATGGCCCGGGGCAGGCTGACGGTGGGGAATAGCTGAAAGGGGCGCTGTTGAAATTCTCAAATGCCTGGTTGGAAAGCAGCGTCACTACGCAAGGTTTTGTATGGGGGCGAGGCACCGGCGGATCGGCCGTCGCTTCGAGCGACGTCCCGATCTGGTATTGGTTGGAAGCGTTAGTTGTCTGGGAGTAAACAGAGGCATTGACAGCGATGGCGAGCGTGGTGAACAACAGTCCGATCGTCGTTCCCATCGCAGAAAGTCCTTTGCACATAGGGTCCTCTCTTTTGATTGGATTTTTGATTGGATTTTGATTGGGCATCCTGTTCTCGCTTTCAAGATGCGAACATAGTCTACACCGGTTTGCAACCCGGGAACCGGATAAAAAGAGTCTCAGAAGTAGCAGCCGTCGATTGGCTCAAAATTCGTGATGATCGTCCAGCAGGGAAGCGATCGTCTGCGCTCCAGCATCGGTTTGTGCCACAGTGTCAGGCAAGTAGGCAGCCTCGGTCTGGGCGCGCAATCTGGCTACGGTCAGCCAGTTGTCCTTGTGCAGCTGGTCAGAAATCCACGGCGGCAACGGCATGTAAAGGTGTTTGCTCAGCGTCAGTGCATAGCCTTCATACAGGGCGCGCATATCTTGCAGCCTTTCGTAGGAGAGACTGTCGCGGCATACGCTGACGCCGCTCTGGCAGAGCAGTTGGTAGAGCTTTTCATATTGCTCTCGGGGGAGCCGGTTCGGAGCGTCGCTGATTGGAGTTAGTGAGAAGATCTGCGATAAGTCGACTAGAGCATGGCGCGCCATGGCAAAGGTCAACTGGGCCTGGCGTGCTTCGTGCCCTCGCACGCCGGCAATCAGCAGCGCCGATGTATCCAGCACCGCCGTCAGGGCGCTGATCCAGCTCTGATTGGTGTGTTGCGAACGGAAGTAGCAGAGCAGCGGATAAGAGATGTGGCTCTCCAGGAGTTCCGCCGACCAGCGTTCCCACTCCACCAGTAGCAGCGAAAGGGCGCTGTCGCCGCCCTCGTAGGAATGGCGATGCAACAACTCCGCAGCCGTCGGTGGCGACCCCGCCCGCGCGTCCAGCAAAGAAATGCTTACCTCTCGACGCGAAAACGCAGCGTAGAGGACTGGGAAATACCCCATCACGACAGCCAGAAAACCCAGCCCCGTGCCCGCTTCCAGAATGATGAGCTCGCGCTCCCAACCACCGTGCGGTGTTACGTCGCCCAGGCCAAGTGTAAAGATCGTAGTCCCGCTCACGTAGAGATCGGATCGAAAGCCCGGTCCCTGAGCAGGGTCGTTGAAGGGGCTTCCCAGTGCATAAAAAACCAGCGCAAAACCCAGTACCATCCCGGCGGCCCAAAACATGAGGAGAAAAATCAGCGACAGAGGTCCGTAGTAGCTGAAGGCCGTTTCTCGTCTGCGGAGATGGCGGATTCGTTTGGCGAAAAATCTCCAGGGCAGCCAAGTGGCAATATAGAACATGCGGGTGATCCGGAATCGGCCCGTGGCCCGGCGCGGCAAAATAATGGTCTGGAAGGCATCGAACAGCACGGCAACCAGGCAAATAATGCCGGCGATTAAAGTGAAGATCCGCATCGATCCTCCTGCGTTGGAAACTGCAACCGATTTCTTGCGTATGCCAATCCACGGTATTCATGTTGGATTGGCAATCAAGGGCTATCAATGAACGAATTTGGGAAAATGTTTCTCGGCCTCGGGCTCCTGCTCGCCGCTATCGGAGCAGTCTTGCTGCTGGGGAAACGCATCGGCATGCCTCTGGGACGTTTGCCGGGGGATTTTGCCTATAAAGGCAAAAGCTTTTCAGTTTACTTTCCTCTTGGCACATGCACTCTGATCAGCATCGTGCTGTCGGCGATCTTGTATCTTTTCTCGCACTTCCGCCATTAATCCGGCGACTACTTTTTGAGACTATGCAGTTTCGTTGCGTGCTCAATCGCCTCGCCGAGGGATTCATAGTCGTAGGTTCCGTCGTGACGCTGACCGTTGATGAAGAACGTCGGAGTTCCGTTCACGCCGCTGCGCACCCCTCCCGCAAAGTCGGCTCGTACGCGGGCACGGTAAATCTGCTCTGAGAGGGCGGCTTGCAAATCCGATGGGGGGAGGTCAAGCGCCTCGGTCAGTTTCAGAAAGAGGGCATTGCCCAAATTTTGCTGATTTTCAAAAAGCTGGTCGTGCATTTCCCAATACTTGCGATAAGCCCCGGCAAACTCCGCAACTTCAGCCGCAGATTCCGCCCACGGATGCATCTGGCCGAGAGGGAAGTTACGGAAAACAAAAGAGAGCCGTTCTCCGAAGTGCTTCTGAAGCCTCTTGACGATTGGATACGCCATTCTGCAGTGCGGGCATTGATAATCGCCGTACTCGACCAGATTGAATTCTGCCGCTAGTTCCCCTTGAATGTGGTCAGTCTCTGTGACTGCAACAAAAAGCTTGCTCATGGATTTCTCCTATTTGGGAAGATTTTCAAGAGCTTGCAAGATCCCGTCGGCTCCGGGATTGATAGCGATCGGTGAGCAGTAACTCCAGGCGATCACGCCATCCCGGTCAATCACAAAAAGGGCCCGCTCGCTGACCCCACCCGCAGTCCGATAGGCTCCGTAAGACTTGGCGACCGCGCCCTTTGGTTCGAAGTCCGCCGCTAGCGGGAAATGAAGATGCCGATCCAAAGCGAAAGCTTCGTGGCACCAGACGCCATCGACCGATACTCCAATCAACTCCGCTCCAAACTTCTGAAACTCGGGCAGCACTTCGTTGTAAAGAGCCATCTGGTCACCGCAGACCGGGCTCCAGTCAGCGGGATAAAATGCAAGAATAACTGGCTTTCCCTGTAACTCACTCAGGGATAGCTTTTGGTCGGGCGTAACGTTTAGAGTGAAATCCGGCGCCGGAGTTCCGGCCGGCAATAGGTTAGCCATGGCACACCTCAGATATAAGATACGAGAAAATCGATGAAGTTCCAAATCTGAGCCGCGTCTTAGCCTTGTAGATGTTGGTTTGATGGCAGCAGTTCCGAAGATGGTCAAAGCACCCTGGTATGAACAAATGATGCATTTTGCATTCAATGCAACCTTCGTAGTTAAGTAACGTCAGCATAATAGACAACTGAATGGGATATTCATTCGGGATGTTGGTACGGAGTGCAGATGAAAGTGAAAGTGAAGCAGTCCATTACCGCTCTATCCGTATTGTTCCTTTTCTTGACTGGAACGTTCGCTGCCGCGCAGACTTCCACATTGCGGACCCAAATTACCCAGCACGAGCAGAAGCTTGCCCAGGCGCGCGCCACGAACAGCAAAAGAGACGAAGCAATCGAGCTGAATACTCTTGGCTCTTTGTACCGGCAGGCTGGCGAGACACAAAAGTCGCTGGACGACCTGAACCAGGCATTGCAGATTGAACAAGCCGCCGGCGCCCGCGGTTCAATAGCACTGACGCAGAACCTGATTGGCAGGGTCTACACGGATCTGGGGCAGGAACAGAAGGCGATGGATCTGTTCAACCAAATTCTGCCTGTTTGGCGCGAATTGGGCAACCGTCAGGGCGAAGCGGCCACCCTTAACAATATGGGCAGAGTTTATAACGACCTGGGCCAGCGGGAGAAGGCGCTCGATACTCTGAACCAGGCGTTGCCTATCTGGCGTGAAGTTCATAATCGCAACGGCGAGGCGAGTACCCTCGACAATCTCGGAACAGCTTACTCCGATATGGGGCAGGGACTAAAAGCACTGGATTTTTTCAACCAGGCGTTGCCGGTGTGGCGTGAAACCGTAGAGCGCAGCGGCGAGGCATTGACTCTGAATAATATGGCTAAGGCATATGCCGATGTGGGTAAGAAGCAGAAGGCGCTGGAATCCTACAAGCAAGCGCTCGCAATCTGGCGCGAAACCGGCAACCGTCAGGGTGAAGCAAGCACTTTGAACTATATGGGAAGAGTCTATTCCGATCTGGGACAGAAACAGCAGGCGCTGGACAATTACGACCAGGCGTTGCCTATCTGGCGTGAGGTAGGAAATCGCAGTGGCGAGGCGCTGGCGCTCAATGACATTGGCAGGATCAATGAAGAAATTGGCAAGAAAAAGGAAGCTCTGGATTTCTATAACCAGGCCTTGCCCATCTGGCGCGAAGCAGGGAATCGCCGCGGTGAAGCTGCCACGCTCAACAATATAGGTAGAGACGAGTTGGATTTCGGGGAGAAGGAAAAGGCTCTGGAAGCGAACTACCAGGCTTTGCTAATCTGGCGCGAAGTGCAGGACCATCGCGGCGAAGCTTTCGCCTTGAGCAGCATCAGCAAGGTTTATCACGCTCTGGATCAGCCGCAATATGCTTTTCCAAACTCGCTGGCCGCACTATATTTAGCCAAAGCTGCGGGAGATCCCGATATTGAAGGCGGCATTGAGACTGCGCTGATGATCGGCTTCCGCGACGAGCATCGTCCCGAAGAAGCAATCCTGTTCGGTACTGAGGCGGTCAACTCTTACCAGAAAATTCGCAGAGACATCTCCGACCTTGATAAGGATCTGCAAGCAGTATTTGCGCAGTCGAAATCTTATACCTATCGCCAGTTGGCGGAGTTGCTTGTGGAAACTGACCGTCTGGGCGAAGCTGAACAAGTTCTCGATCTCCTCAAGGAACAGGAGTTGAAAGATATTGTGCGCGCCACGGCACAGGGCGGCAAAGCCAAAGTCGAGCCTTTGAATCTGACTGCGGGACAGCAGAAGGCGGAGAGCGAGTTGGGCGTTCCGGAGATGAAGGCGCTGGATCTCGAAAAGCTCAGTCTTGAATATGCCGCCTTGCAGGCCAAAACGTCGCGAACCTCTGCGGAAGACGCGCAAATGAAGATATTGAGCGCAACCATTCAGCAGGGAATCGCGGAGATCTTTTCCTACTTCAAAAACACCGTCGATCCGGAGCTGATACAGAAGCCCGACACCGGTAAAGACAACGGCTCCCCAACAGGCGAAGGCTTAACGCAAAGCTATTTGCAGAGCACGCTGGCTAAACTGGGACCCCGTGTGTTGGGCATCCGTCTGCTGCTAGGCGAGAATCATGCCTACGCGATTGTGGTCACCGCTAAGACTCGAAGAAAATACCAACTGAAGGCCACCTCGGCCGAGTTGCGCAGTAAAGCTTTTGAGGTGCTTGGGGCTCTGGATTCGCGCACCACCGATTCCAGGCCGCATCTCGAGGAACTATATGGAATGATCGTGACTCCTATTGAAGCTGAGTTGAAACCGCTGGAGGCGTCATCCGCGGGGCAGAGCGTTGTGCCCACGCTGCTGTGGTCATTGGACGATGCTTTGCGTTATCTGCCGATGGCCGCTCTCTACGACGGCCATCAATATATGTTGGAGCGCTTCAACAACGTACTCTTTACTCCGGAGAGTTATGGCCATATGGCGGAGTCGCCGTTGATCAACGGGGCCAACTCAAGCGTGCTGGCTATGGGACTGTCCCGGAGTTATGGCGGTCTGCCTGCGCTCCCCGGCGTTATGTCGGAGTTGAATTCCGTGGTGCACGATTCCGATGTGCCTGACTCGCACGGCCCCATGGAAGGCAAGTTGTTGCCCAACGATCAATTCACTCTGGCTACTTTGAGGACCCAGCTTGGACCCGGCAAGAGTTTTTCTGTGGTGCATATTGCCAGCCACTTTGTGGTGGAGACGGGCAAAGGTGAGGAGCCGTACCTGATGATGGGCGGAGAAGATGCCGCAGATGCAAAGGGGTTTGAGTGGAATCTCTCTGATATGGAAAATTCCACGGTAGCTTTTCGCGGAACGCACCTTCTTACCCTCTCGGCGTGCAGCACCGCCAAAGACTACAAATCCAGAGACGGACTGGAGATGGACAGCCTAGGCATGATCGCACAGCAAAAGGATGCGGAGGCGGTACTGGCAACGATGTGGGACGTAAACGATGCCAGCACCAGCCGGCTGATGAGCGACTTCTACTCCCGATGGGTGAAGCATCCCGCCGACGGCAAAGCGGAGGCATTGCGCCAGGCGCAGTTGGCGCTCTTGCGCGGTACCGCTACGGCGCCGAATGGAACCGGCGAACGAGGTTTTCAAACCCGTCAGGATACAACAGCAGCGGCGCATCAGGCTGGTTATTCGCATCCGTTTTACTGGGCGCCTTTTGTCTTAATTGGAAATTACCAGTAGCTATCTCAACCTACTGCTCGGGTAGAATGGAATCATCTGCAAAAAATGTCCGCCGCAGTCCTCTTGATTTAGACTTGTTTGTTCAACCGAAAAGAGGGCGGATTATGCGGCTAATTCACAAAAAACTATTTGGACTGCTGGCAATGGCAACCATGCTGGTAGGGTTCGCGGCCAGTGGACAACAAGCCAGCCACCAGTCGCCAACCACGCCGGATCTTGATTTCCCCACAATCCTCTATGGCGCATCCTACTACCACGAATACATGCCGTATGACCGGCTGGACAAGGACGTCGCCCTGATGCATGATGCAGGCCTGAATGTGGTTCGCATGGGCGAATCCACATGGAGCCTGTGGGAACCAGAAGACGGCCAATTCGAGTACGCGTGGATGGACCGGGTCGTCGACGCTATGGGCAAGGCCGGCATCAAAGTCATCCTCGGCACGCCCACTTATTCCATTCCGGCTTGGATGGCCCGCCAGCACCCTGAGATCCTGGCGGTTTACGCTGACGGCCATAAGAACTCCTACGGTATGCGCCAGAATATGGATACCGATTCCCCCTCCTACCGCTTCTACGCCGAGCGCCTCATCCGCCACATCGTCGCCCATTACAAAGACAATCCCACCGTTATCGGTTGGCAGCTCGACAATGAAACATCCAGTTACGACGCCGTGAATCCCGACGTCTTTATCGGTTTCCAGCATTATCTTGAAAAGAAGTTCGTCACTCCCGAAGCTCTCAGCAAGGCCTGGTTCCTCAACTACTGGGGCGAAAACCTGCACACATGGGAAGATCTTCCCACCCGCGACGGCGCCCAAAGCACCGGCTATAAGCTGGAGTGGACTCGTTGGAGCCAGATGCGCGTTACAGATTTTCTTCATTGGCAGTCAGCACTGGTTCGCGAATGCGCCTCGCCCCGCCAGTTCGTCACCACCGACTACGGCGGCGTGATGAAGCGCGACGTCAACGAAGAGGCCATAGCCGAAGCTCTTGATATTACGGACGTCAACAACTACCACGGCACTCAGGACCATTACGACGGTTATAACCAGTCCGCTCAGGAAGACTTTACCCGTTCTATCAAGCACTCCAACTTTCTGGTTTCCGAGACCAACGCCCAAACTACCGATTGGAGCTCTGCATTTCAGTTTCCGCCCTACGACGGGCAACTCCGCGAAGATGTTTATACCCATCTCTCCAACGGCGCCAACATGGTCGAGTATTGGCATTGGGCCTCGATTGCGGCTAACCAGGAGACTTACTGGAAGGGCGTGCTGGGGCACGATCTCGAACCCGGTCGCGCTTACGCCGAGATCAGCCGTACCGCGCATGAGTTACAGAGGATTGGCCCTCACCTGGTCGACCTCCAGATTCACAACCAGGTCGCCATCCTGTGGAGCCGCGACTCCAGCAATGCCATCAGCTTCATGCCGTTTACCTCTTCAGGAGGACAGTGGAGCGGTGCCCCACCCAAGGCCGACTATGCATCGCTGGTCGAGCAGATTCACCGCTCCCTCTACGACCTAAACATCGGCTGCGATTTCGTTTTTCCCACTACGCAAGATTTCTCCGCGTACAAACTGCTGATCGTTCCCACGCTCTACATCTCCGACGACGCCCTTCTCCAACGCATCTCTGATTACGTTAAAAATGGCGGCCACGTAGTGATGACTTTCAAAAGTGGATTCGCCAATGAAAATTCAGCCGTCCGCTGGGTGCGCGCTCCCGGCCCCTTGCGTGAAGCCGCCGGCTTCAGCTACCAGGAATTTTCAAATCTCGAGCACCCGCTGGCACTCAAAGGCGATCCCTTCCACATGGGAGCTGAAAACGCCAATCTTGTTTCGTACTGGGCTGAATTCCTCATTCCAGAGCACGCCAAAGCCATCGCGTACTACGACCATCCATTCTTCGGGAAGTGGCCGGCCATCACTGAAAACGAGTACGGCGCAGGAACCCTGCTCTACGAGGGGACTTATCTCTCTGACCAGCTGCAAACCGCCGTGCTGCACAGAACCCTTGATAAGCTCGGCCTGACCGGACCCGATCAGCAACTCCCTGCAGGGGTCCACGTGCAGCATGGTATTAATCGATTCAGTAAACAATTGCACTACTACTTCAACTACGGGAGTACGGAAGCGAAACTGAGGTATACCTACGCTGCTGGAACCAATCTTCTCGATGGAAAATCGGTGGACAAATCTGTCTCCTTAATACTGGCCCCATGGGATCTGGCCATCATCGAAGAAAAATGAAACAGGGAAACGATTTTATACACAGGAGCGAAACCAATCTTCTCGAGGTAGAACAGCGGGATAAATGATTACTATCGCCCCTGAAGTTTCGGCCGACTCCCGCAGAAGGCATCTGCATTTAAGAAATCTGATATCAGCGATATAATGCTTCACATCTCGATAGGTAAATAATGTATCGATCCTCAATAGTAATCAGTCAGTTGCTCCTATCGGTAATCGAGCCTTTCCTTATTAGAGAATCTTGACAATGCATTGAGATTGAGAGTACGATTCCTCCCGACTTAAAACTAAACAATTTAGTCGTCGCTAATTGCGAACCAAGAGGAGCACGATGTCAGCCCGCAAGTCCTTGTCCGCTTTTGCCCTAGTGTGCGCCCGTTTCTCATCCAAGGTGCTTTCCGTAGTTACTTTTGTATTCCTCTTCTTGTTCATAGTGTTCTAAACATAGAGTAATCGCGAAGCTGAAAATAGATTAGAGATATTTAGAGGCAGCAAAGATCGCACCGTTCACCCCGGCACACAAGCCAGGGATGAACGGTGCGATGTTGCTTGTAGTCTTGAATCGCCAGGTTAGCGATTCGCTGTTGAATAAAGCAAATCATTACCCAACCTGCCGGATGATTTGAAGAAGCCAGGCGCACGCCCCACCTCGAGTCAACCATTCCGCATCCGCATGAGTCGTCTTCGAAATTATGAACAAGGGAATGCCGCGCAAAGACAAAAGCTCGCGTGAGGCCCGACGCGGCAAATATTCGTCGTATATTCTCCATATTAGCTTTGCAGCCCCAATTATGTATCCATATGCACAAAAGTCTTGACCATATAACCAAAATCGAGCTACTATTTTGTTCGTATTGATTCCCGGTACTTGTGCGGCCTCGAAAAGGAACTGCGCAAAACTACCAGCGCAACGGGATTGAAGCAGCTCCGGGAATTCCAGCAGAGGTTTTTAAGGAAGAGAAATTTGCAGCAAGGAGGTGCGCAATCCGGTTTTGACGCGCACTATGCACGGTTCTAATTTGTTGGCCGGCATATTCGAAGGTCACACTCTTATCTCTGCATAGAGTTGATCTCAATCACCTCATGCCGAGACCACACACTGCCGAGATCACACAGCATCACACTCTACGAAAAAGCGAGGCCCTATGAATAAGAATTTTCTCAGACTAGTTTTTGGATGTGTGCTTACCTTGACGGTGGGCATATCCATTGCAATCGGGCAGACTGTGACCGGGTCGATCACCGGTGTAGTCACAGACCCCAGTGGCGCATTCATCTCCGGCGCTCATGTTAGCGCCCACAATCTCGACACGGGCGTGGATTCCGGAACTGACACCAATTCGACCGGACTCTACCACATCCTATTCTTGCCCATCGGACATTATCAGGTCACTGTGCGGGCAAACGGATTCAATACGGAGACCCTCCCTCCCTTTGTTTTGGAGGTCCTGCAGACTGCGAACTTCAATATCAAGCTGACGGTGGGGAGTTCTGCGACGACCGTGAACGTCTCGGCTGCGTCGCCCATCCTGGACACCACCGACACCACGTTGGCCAGCACATTTACCGCCAACACGATCGAGAATTTCCCCTTGAACGGCCAGGATTTCTCCGCCGTGACCTTGTATATGCCTGGCGCGGTGACCACCTACGGAACCTCTGGCCAGACGAGCTTCGAACGCAGCACTTATAACTCTGACACGCCCAACTTCAATGGCAATCGTGCCCAGGCGAACAACTACACGCTTGAAGGCATCGACATGAACGAAACCTATAACAACCTGATCTCCTACAGCCCGGCTCCGGCAGCTCTCGAGGAGATCAAGGTGATTACCGCGGACTCACCCACCGACTTCGGTAACGTAAATGGCGCCGGCGTGGTTAGCGTGCTCAAGAGCGGAACCAACCAGTTCCACGGCTCGGCTTACGGCTTCGTGCAGGATTGGCGGTTTGACGCGAACTCCTACGCGCATGGCTATGAAAACCTTCCAACCAGCCCGTATTCATTTAGCCAGTTCGGGGGCACCGTCGGCGGTCCCATCCTGCATAACAAATTATTCTTCTTCGGCGATTACCTGGGAGCGCGCTGGCACGTCGGAGGGTTGAACACCGCAAGCGTAATTCCGGACGCCATGCAGCACGGCGATTTCTCGGTTCTGCTTACCGCGCCGACAACTCCTATTCAGCTCTACGACCCTCTGAACCCAGTCACCCCTTTTGCTCCTTATGGCGGCAATGTGGGCGTTCCGATTGTCAATCCGGTTGCCAAATTTCTCTTTGCTAATCCGCAGTTCTACCCGGATTGCGGCGGCGATAATCCTGTCACTCCCGTCGGCGGCAAGTGCGTCCCCCCCACGGATGGAATCGGGGCCAACAATTATGAGGCCCTAAATCCCAGTTATAAAGGCAACAACCAGGGCGATGTAAAAATTGAATATGACCCGCGCGCGGCGGATAAATTCACGGGGTTCTATTCGGTTTCCCACGCCTATGACGGATCAGTCGCGGTTTTGGCCATCAGCTTTCCGGGAGTCAATCTGTACCCCACGTGGATTACGGGCGCAAACTGGGTACATACATTTTCGCCGTCCTTAGTGAATTCGGCGCGAATCGGATTTACGCGGACGGACTGGAATCAGGGATTTCCCGTCGATACAACTGGCCAATTTGGAACTTCCGGTAATGCCAAGGTTGGAATCAGCTTCCCCAACCAGAGGTTTAACGGCTTCACCAACCAGGGTTTTAACGCCAACATCAGCGACGTGGGAACGACGGCTTACAATGGCGGCGTTATCGACAACACCTACAGCTACGTTGACAACCTGACCTGGCAGCGTGGCCGGCACTTCCTTAGCGCGGGCATGGATGCGCGCCGCTACCAGAACAACTACCCCACAGGAAACAACGATGGCTATCTGGGTTCGCTGAACTATACCGGCAATTTCACCTCGAACGGCAACGGCTCCGGCGGTTACGGTCCGGCGGATTTTGTGCTCGACCGCGTACAGTCCGGGGGGGTAACCCTATCCAGTGTCAACGTTGGACAACGCCAATGGCGTGTTGCAGGTTTTGCCCAGGACAACTACAAAATCCGCGCCAACCTCACGTTGATCTTCGGTATCCGCTACGAATTCGACGAACCCTGGATCGAAGAGCAGAACAGAACGGGAAACATCAACCTGGCCACGGGGCAGATTATGTACGCGGATCACATTCCCGCAGCCGCCTTGAATCCAGCTAACGGCCTAACGGAAGCAGGCATCTGTCCCACCAGAGCCTGCTATCAGCCGAATTACCGGCAATGGATGCCGCACGTAGGGTTTGCGTATCAATTCACCGATCGCGCAGTCGTCCGCGGCGGATACGGCGCCACCAGCTTCTTTGAAGGCAACTCGTTCAATCAGCGCCTGACGGCCATTGCGCCCTTCCTCCAAGCAGCGGGCTTCTCGGTACCCTCCCCGACGGACGTCCCATTTTCGGTGATCCAACCCAATACCGCCGAGGAGGGCTTCACCGGCGCTGTTGTTCAGTACAGCAGTTCCAACTTTGGCTACACCGCGTATCCGCAGAACATCCAGCCCGCGTATGTGCAGGAGTATAACCTCACAGTCGAATACGCGCTCACCCGTACGGCTTCACTGCAAGCGGGATACGTTGGAGAGTCGGGCCAGCACATTGAAGATTACGGCAACGTCAACCAGTTGACCGTCAATGCTGATCAGACCTCGGCCCCGTTCTACAACAGTCCATATATTGGTGCGTCCGGCGTTGACTTCGGGCTGGGCTTAGGAGGCAACGGCGGACTCCTAATTACCGAGTCGCGCGCCAAGATGAACTACAACGCGCTGCAGGCGACCTTTCGTCAGCGCCTCGATCATGGCCTGGAGTATACCGTCAACTATACATACGGCAAGGCCATGACCAACAGCCTGGGCAATTACTCCTTGAACGTAAGCGGCTATGGCAGTGCCGGAGCTTTCGAGAACTACTACGACAGTGGCGCCAGCAACGGACCGGCCGGCTACGACATCAAGCACAACCTCTCCGGTACCGCTGTCTACGCGCTCCCCTTTGGGCGCGGCAAAGAGTATTTCTCCTCGGTCAACCGCGCTTTGGATGAGGTCATCGGCGGATGGAAACTCTCCACCGCTATCGTCGCCTACTCCGGCTTCCCGCAGACCATTTTGGGCGGATCAAGCAACTCCAACAGCTACGGACCCAACCGCGTCAACCAGTACCGCAAACTGAAGGTCGTAGGCCGCACCAATCAGAATTGGTTCGGCACTGACCCTTCGGCGACTCCGTGTCTCACTGCGGGAGTCGACAATGGCGTTTGCGCATTCGGTGTCCCTGCCAACGACGTCTTTGGCACCTCTCACAACGGCGCCGTACGAGGCCCTGGTTACCTCAACGACGATTTGTCGGCGTTCAAGGACTTCCGCATTATCGGCGATCAGACCATTGGTTTCCGCTTCGACGCCTTCAACGCTTTCAACATTGTAAGTTACGGCAATCCGGATACAGGAATCACCGATGCGCTCTTTGGTAATGTTTCTCTTCAGGGCCCTCGATCTCAGGAGCGCCACCTGCAGTTCTCTTTGAAGTATACTTTCTAGCCGACGAACTGGGCTGCCGCAACTGATCGGGGCGGCCCGTATTTCGTGGCTTTTGCTCACCCACGGGTCCTCGCCTGAAGGCCCAATCTTCAGCGGGGGCCCGGACTTTTGGGAATGGGACACAATCATTATGGATCTTGAAGTCTGCGTTGATTCGGTTGAGTCTGCGATCGCTGCCGAGCGCGGTGGCGCGCAACGCGTTGAGCTCTGCTCCGATCTTCTGGAAGGGGGAATCACCCCTGGCGCGGGATTGATCGCTTCGGTTCGCCGCCGGATTGCCATCGGCCTCTATGTCATGATTCGCCCGCGCGGCGGCGACTTTTGTTATACCGATCTCGAGTTTGAAGTGATGCGCGAGGAGATCGCTCATGCACGCCAGCTTGGAGCGGATGGCATTATCATCGGACTGTTGGACCAGCAAGGGCGCGTTGATGTGGCGCGCACGCGTGAGCTGGTCGACCTTGCACGTCCTCTGCTCATCACCTTTCACCGCGCCATCGACATGACACCGGATTTGCTCGTAGCACTGGAAGATGTGATTGCGACTGGTGCGTGCCGCATCCTCACATCGGGCGGTGCTCCGAACGTGACTCGCGGCATCAACGAACTTGCCGGAATGGTGCGGGCAGCCAACGGACGCATCTCCATCATGCCCGGCGGCGGCATCACGCCCACCACAATTACCGCATTGGCTCAGGCGACCGGAGCCACGGAGTTCCATTCGAGCGCCCGAACCGCTTTTCCCAGCCCAGTTAGTTTTCGCAAGCCGGGCGTGGCGATGGGCGATCTCCGCAACCGCGAATATCGACGATTTACCGTGCGAGAAGCAAGCGTGCGCGCGCTAGTGAATGCTCTTGAGCGCCTGAACCACAAGCGGCCAGTAAAGGAACTCGCTTGAGGTGCGGTTTCCGCATGGGCCGCTGAGCAAATGAATTCATACGGCCACATGTAAAATGTTGAGAGAAGCAAGGATATAGTTCAACGAACATATGTCGATGAAGACCGATCAACGCGCCAAGAGCATCCTCCAGGCTTTGCTGCGCCACGGCAATATTGCCGTCGATGAATTAGCCGAGGAGCTTGGTGCTTCGGCGGCCAGCGTGCGCCGCGACCTGACACGGCTTGAGCAGCGCGGGCTGGTGCATCGTACTCACGGCGGCGCCAAGCTTGCCGGACAGACGCAGTACGAGCCCTTCCGCTTTGACTCTTCGTTCCAGGAGCGCGAAGGACGCTTTGCCGAAGAGAAGCGCCGCATTGGCTTTGCGGCCGCGGAACTGATCCGCGAGCATGAAACCGTGGGACTCACATCTGGAACCACAACGACTCAGGTGGCGCGTTGCATCCGTCATCGCAGCGGCATTCACGTCATCACCAATGCAGTGAACATCGGCATGGAGCTTAATACCCAGGTTGCCTTGAACGTAACTTTGACCGGAGGGACGATGCGCTGGGCCGGCGCGTTCTCGCTCACCGGCCCGGCGGCGATGGAGACGTTGAGCGGAGTGTTTCTTGATAAGGCCTTCATTGGCGCCTGCGGCGTGGATGTACTGAGCGGTGCTACGCTCATTGAGCCGGATGAAGGCGCGGTCTTTCGCGCCATGGTCCGCCAGGCCAAGCAGGTAATTATAGTAGCCGATTCAAGCAAGATCGCCATGGTAAGTCCTGTGCTCATATGCCCGGTCACCGACATCGACATTCTGGTGACCGACTCAGGAATCGCGCCAGAAGCTCTCGCCGGATTCAAAGCCAACGGCGTGCAGGTGATTGCTGTTTGAAACAGGCAGGGCAGGGAAATCCCTTCGAGATATAGATTGGAGAATCATGATCAAACGACTCCTCCCTTTGCTTTACGTTGCTCTTGTATCTGCTTCCTGCGTTCAGGCAGCGCCGATAGCGCTCTTTTACCTGACCAGCAACCCTGACTCTGTACGTTCTTTTCTGGCGCATTCTTCACAGATCGACGTGCTGGTGCCGACTTGGTACCAGGTAGACGAGAACGGGTTGGTTACCGGCGCTCCCAACCTCATTGTGCTCGATCGTGCCGGTGATGAACAATTGCCCGTCATGCCGATTGTTGCTCTCTTCAACAAGAAGGGGTTCCACACGCTGGCATCAAATCCCGCCGCTCAAGCCCGGATGAATGAGGCGATGATCCGCGAGTCAAAGCTTCACGGCTACACCGGCTTCCAGCTTGATCTTGAAAACATCGATTGGACCGATCGTGATCTTTTGACGGAGCTGGTAAAAACTTCAGCGGAAGCCATGCACACAGCCGGTCTGCAACTGACCATCGCCACGGTGCCCAATGCTCCCGGTTATCCAGGGTCCGGAGGCTTTGCGAAGTGGATTTATACTGACTGGCGCGGCGCCTACGATATTGCAGCCATAGCGAAATACGTCGATCTGGTCTGCCTGATGACCTACGATCAACATACACGCTGGACCGAGCCCGGCCCTGTCGCCGGTTGGGACTGGACCGTCGAGAATCTCAACTACGCACTCAAGGTTGTTCCGAAAGAAAAGCTTTCTCTCGGCATTCCCTTCTACGGCTATCACTGGTATACCGGAGCGCCCATCAAGGAGAACGAATCCAGCAGCGAGAAGCCGAATCCATCGGCTGACTATATCGGCACTCCCAACGCACTGCAGCTTGCCGAGGCCTACAACGGAAAGATCCAATGGGACGCTGAAGACCACAGCGCCTGGTTCTACTTCTACCGCGACCAGATGCGCGAATGGATCTTTTTTACCGATCTGCACACCTTTCAGGATCGGTACGAACTCGTCCAGAAAAATGGTCTGCAGGGATTCTGTTCATGGGTCTTGGGAGAGGAAGATCCCACGATCTGGAAATTCCTTCCCCAGCGCGTTCAGGCGAAGCACTAACGCACCAATTGGAGAGTAAGTGATGAACATTTTTCGTTATCGATCATTCATCGCATGTTTTGCTTTCTTTCTCTTTGCGTACATATCCTCCGCTCAAAACTTTTCCGACGTCAGACCTTCACCGCAACAAGCTGACTGGCAGGATCTTGAGTTCGGCGTCATCATCCATTTCTCCACCAACACCTTCCTCGACCGCGAATGGGGCGACGGCACTGCCGACCCTGCGGTCTTCAACCCCACTCAATTCGATCCCGATCAATGGATGAAGGCGATCCGCGACTCCGGCGCAAAATACGTTGTGCTTGTTGCCAAACATCACGACGGATTTTGCCTCTGGCCCACAGGACAAACCGACTACAGCATCAAATCCAGCCCTTGGAAGGACGGCAAAGGTGATGTAGTAGGCGAGGTGGCCCGCTCCGCCCGCAAATACGGACTCAAATTTGGAATCTATCTTTCTCCCTGGGATCGTCACGAACCCAAATACAAAAACTCCGCCGCTTATGACGATTACTACCAGGCCGAGTTAACGGAGCTTGCAACAAATTACGGCGACCTGGTTGAATTCTGGCTCGACGGTGCGGGCAGCGCCGGCCACGTTTATAACTTTCAAAAGATCATTGAAACTCTGCGAACTTATCAGCCCAATACCATAGTCTTTGCAGACACCGGACTTTTTGAATATGGCGATGCTCGCTGGGTCGGCAATGAAAGCGGTCTTGTCCCGTACGAGAATTGGAACGTCATCGATCGTCACGGATATTTGCGCTGGCGACCGGTTGAGGCCGATACTCCATTGCGTTACGGGCACTGGTTCTGGCATCCAAACGATGAAGCCTCCCTCAAGAGCCTCGACGAACTGCTCACCACTTACGAAGAAACCGTGGGCCGTGGTGCCCAGTTGATGCTCGGCCTTGCGCCCGACCGGCGCGGCCTCCTGCCCGACAGCGACGTCGCACGCCTTGAAGAGTTTGGCAAGGCACTGCGAAGTCGCTACGCTCACAACTTCGCGCTCACGCACACGCCTGCAACGTCTGAGGTTTCAGCAGCCCTCGACGGCAACCCCGACACCTTCTGGACCGCTCCCGCAGGTTCTCACCACTCCAGTCTTGAAGTCAACTTGGTCGCTCCTATCACCTTCAATCGCGCACTTACCATGGAGTGGCTCAATGACGGTCAACGGATCCAGAAGTACTCCATTGACGTATGGGCCGGTAAAGCCTGGAAGACTGTTGCATTAGGCCAGTCCATCGGCCACAAAAAGATCGATATATTTCCACCTGCCACCGCCAGCCGCGTCCGCCTCAACATCCTCTCCAGCACTGATGCCGCAGCCATCCGAGAATTCCAACTCTACAGCGTGGAGCAAGGCGGGAAAACCAAATAAAAGTCAGCGGTCGCAAACGGCAACGGTTTGCGTATTCAGGCTACAGGTGCGCGCATGGAGTCGAGGGCTGCAGTGAGGTCTTTGGCCAAGGACTGCTGGGCTTCTTCGTTGAGCTTGGAGCCGTGGCTGGTGAGGTAGAAGACATCGATAGCGGTTTCGCCTTCGGTGTCGATGAGCGCTACCTTGATATTGCACTGGTGGGTACTGAGGGTAAGGGCGATCTGGCGGAGCAGGCCGGGTACGTCCTGGGCGACAACCTGGAGCAGGGTGGAGTGTGTGGAGGACTCGGAATCAAACTGGAGGCGGGTGGCCACCTCAACCTTGAGGTTTGCGGGACGGCCCATGTGGCGGCGCGCTTCAAGTAACTGCTCGACTGAAACCTCCTGCGCCACCACGTCGTGGATATTGGCGAGGAAGCGGTCCTTTTCGCTGGGGTTGAGCTCCAGTGTGTGGAAGACGTCAGTGAAGTGAAAGCTGTCGACGATGACGCCGGCCTCGTTGGAGAAAGCGCCGGCCTTGACGATGTTCATACCCCAGGCTGCCAGGGCGCCGGCTACGTCGGCAAAGAGGCGGGTGCGGTCGCGCGTAATGACGGTCAGGTCGAAGAGCTGGCGGTTGGGACGCAGATCGAGCTGGACGTTGTCCTGGTCGAGGTTGAGAGCCATCTGGAAGTGATTGCGGATCTGCTCGGGAAGCCGGGTTTGCAGGTAGCGTTGCGGCAGGCCTTCAAGGAATTGCCCTAGCGCGTCATACTCGGCTGCTGGAACCATGGAGCGGAGCCGGTTGAGCAAGGTGGGATCGATGGCGGCGCGGTAGCGGACCTCGTCGACGGAACGGTCCATGAAGTTGGCGGTGGACATATAGAACTGCCACAGGTTTTCCGCCTTCCAGGGAGTGAGGGCTTCAGGGTTGACGGCTCTGATGTCGGCGTAGGTCATCAGGGTGAGCATCTTGAGGAGCGTGGGACTGCCGATTTTGTCGGCGAAGCCCCGTACGTTATCGAGGTCGAAGATGTCGCGGCGGAGCGCGGCGGACATTTCCAGATGAAGGCGGATGAGCTTGAGGATGGATTCGCGCTCCTCGGTGTCGAAGTCGAGCCGGGCCAAAAAAGCGTCGGCCAGCTCGACGCTCTGGCCGGCATGCTCGCCGGTGCGGCGGGCTTTGCCGGTGTCGTGAAGCAGCAGTGCGAGCAAAAAGAGGTCGAGGCGGTCGATCTCCGGCAATAGTTGAGCCAGGCGTTGTTCGTAGTCGTGGGCGGGCTGGCGCAGGCCGTGGACGTTGTCGATGGTAAGGAAAGTGTGCTCGTCGACGGTGTAGCGGTGATAGCTGTCTCGAATCACCAGCGCGTCGATGCCGTGAAATTCAGGAATCAGCATTTCAAGAACGCCGAGGGCGTGCATGGTCCTCAGAGCATGTGCGGCGTGCGGGCCGAGCAGCACTTCGCGCAAGGCATTCCACAGGTACGGGCCTTCAGGGATGTGAATGGCAAGGGCCGGCAGAGCGTCAGTGATGCGGTCTTCGGCGGCTTGGGAAAGAGTGTAGCCGTGCGTGGCCATCAGAGAAAAGATGCGCAGGATGGCGCCGGTGTCGTTGAACTGTGCGCCGGGAGCAATGTCGATGCGGCCCTGATCGAGGAGGAAGTCAGTGCCGGCGATGGGCGTGCGACGGCGGCGGAACTGGCGATAGAAGCTGACCGGGACGGGCAGGTGCTCCATTAGCAGCGCGGCGCGGCGATAGACGATACGGGCGTGGCGATAGTAGGTCCGCATCCAGTAAGCGGGATCTGCGGTACCGCGGGTTTCAAGACCGATGGAGTTGGCGGCGGCTTCGTCCTGAGATTGCCAGTCGAGGATATTGTCGTCGCGGCCGTGACGGAAGTGAAGGAAACAGCGGACTGCGGCGAGGAAGTCGAAGGCGGACTCAGCGTCTCCGCGGGCGCTCTGGAAGACGCCGCCGCGCTGTCGGGGCCACTCCTTGGTCTCCTTGAGGTGAAAGAGCAGGGCGAACCAGAGAGCGAGATGGTAGTCGCGCAGGCCGCCGGGACAATCCTTAATATTCGGCTCGAGATGAAAGATCGTGTTGCCGAACTTGGCGTGACGGGCGCGAGCCATCTCGCCCAGTTTCTGGGTGATGGTGTTCCACTCGCTCAGAACCAGGCCAGGAAAGATTGTTTGGTGGAGCTGTTGGTAGAGAGGGAACTGGCCGGCGAGGAAGCGGCGGTCGAGCGTGGCGAGCGTGAATTCAAGATTGTCGGGATCGAAGCGGCCGGCTTCCTTGATGGTGCGGGAGCTGGGACTGGCGCGGAGGCCGATGTCCCACATGCCCTGGATGATCGCGCGAACGGCTTCAACGGATTGTTCTTCAGTCTTTTCATCGGCGAAGGCGAAGAGCACATCGATATCGGAGTATGGGAAGAGATCTTTGCGTCCGTAGCCTCCCAGGGCCAGCAGGGAGATGTTCTGCGTGGGCTGGCCGGAGAAGGCGCGACGCCACATTTCAATGAGGATGCGGTCGACTACGGCGGAGCGGCGGCGGATGGCGGCGGTGCCATCGCCGGTGCGTTCGCAGGTCTGGCGGACGAGCGCCATCTCCCGCGTATACTGCTCCCGAAGATCGTCAACCGCCAAAGCGACTGGATTCATGAGTGATGGTGTGTGGCTCGCCGAAGCAAGAAAGGATTGTTAACAGCATAAGCGATGTTGGGGCAGAAGGTGAAAAATTTCCTTTATCGCGTGCGCTGGGCGCTGGAGAGGCGTTTTGTTGCTCCGCGGGATAATGGAAACGGTGGATTGTGGCGGAAAACGGCAGGAATCAAGCGTTTTTTGCGTATTCTTGGCAGGCCGTTTTCATGCAACTATCTTTTATAATCAATCATTTAGGCTGTAATATTGGCGAACAAGGAGAGAAAGTGACCCGGGGGGTGGGCACATTCAGATTCCAAGTGCAACAGATTTTGAAACCGCAGACCAACCTTCCCCCCTTTACGGAATGTTCCACTTCGAGCATGAATCCACCGTGGGGCAAAGATAGGTACGGGCCGGGCGCGTACCTGAGAGTCTGACCAGATTTCTTTGCCTTTCTTTTGCCACGCGATTTGTCTTTTGACGTTTGACATTCGATAGATCTCCCTGGGCGATGCTTGCTAAATACATTGTGTGCCACTGGGAGTTAATTATCTGCAAAACACCGAGTCTAAATAAATACAGGACATCGGGCGCAACATACGGGGGCTTTTGCGATCTCAGGTCCGAGAATCCGGACCTGGGGCACCTGTATCGAAATTCGACCTGAGTTATCCGCGCAAAAAGTCTTTGGCCTTCTGGATGAGTACGTCGCGGCCTACGTCGGAGATGGCGTTGGTTAGCGGAATCTGCTTGGGGCAGGTATCGACGCAGTTTTGGGCGAAGCCGCACTCCTGAATTCCGCCGTCGCCGGCGAGGGCACGGAGACGGTCTTCCTTGAAAACTTTTCCAGTGGGGTGGTCGTTGAAAAGCTTGACCTGGGCGATGGTGGCCGCGCCGACAAAGCCCGTGGTTTCGTTGAACTGCGGGCAAACATCCATGCAGCAACAGCAGGAGATGCAGTTGGAGAGCGGGTAGCTGGCTTCCTGTTGTTGTGGAAAGACGCGGGGGCCGGAGCCGAGATCGTAGGTGCCGTCGACGGGGACCCAGGCTTTTACGGCCATCAGGTTTTCAAAGAGAACCGAGCGGTCAACCTGGAGGTCGCGGACGAGGGGGAATTTCGAGAGCGGTTCGACGCGAATGGGCTGTTCAAGATTATCGACAAGGGCGGAGCAGGCCATGCGGGCTTTGCCGTTGATCCTCATCGCGCAAGAACCGCAGATTTCTTCAAGACAGTTGGAATCGTAGGTGATGGGAGTGGTGGGGCGGCCGTCGGCGGTGACGGGGTTGGCGGCGATCTCCATCATGGCGGAGACGACGTTCATGCCGGGCCGCCATTCGAGTTCGAAGCGCTCCCAAAAGGCGGGAGCATCGGGGTTGGCCTGGCGTTTGATTTCGAATGCTACGGTTCTGTTTGCCATGATCCCTTTCTCGTTGATTCGGTCATTCCCGCAGGGGCTAAAGCCCACGATCATTAACTCATCTTGCGGCACGACTGAAGTCGTGCCCTGACACTTCTTGTTCTTCCTAAAACTGCTGTGCCAGCTACGGGCTTCAGCAATCAAAAACTAGTTGCTAGCGCCGTAGATGCGCGGGCGGGGCTTGATGTACTGCGTATCGACTGCTTCGTATTCGAAACGCGGGCCTTCAGGCGAGCCTGTGAAGGTGGCCTTGGTGGTTTTCAAAAAATTCTCGTCATCGCGGTTGGGGAAATCGGGTTTGTAGTGTGCGCCTCGGGATTCGTCGCGAAGGATCGCTCCCAGCACGACGGCACGGGAGAGCTCGAGCATGTTGTAGAGTTGGCGGGCAAAGGCGAAGCTGGTGTTGGCCCATTGGCTGCGGTCGCTGAGGTTGATGTTTTTGTAGCGTTCGAGAAGTTCGACGATCTTTTCGTCAGCCTCTTTGAGGCCCTTGTTGTAGCGGATGACGGTGGCGTGCCTGGTCATGGATTCGCCCAGCTCGCGCCACATTCGGAAGGGATTTTCGGTACCTTTGTTGTTCATCAGGCGGGCATTGATTTCGGACTGGCGGGTTAGCTCCGCTGCGTGGCCGCCGTCGCCTTCAGCGTCGGGCAAGTTCTTGACGTAGTTGAGCGCATTGGGGCCGGACTTGAAGCCGCCGAAGATGCAACTGACGAGCGAGTTTGCGCCAAGGCGGTTGGCGCCGTGGTACTGATACTCGCACTCGCCGGCGGCGAAGATGCCGGGGATGTTGGTCATCTGGTTGAAGTCGACCCACACGCCGCCCATGGTGTAGTGCATGCCGGGGAAGATCTTCATGGGCACGTCGCGGGGATCGTCGCCGACGAATTTTTCGTAGATTTCCAGGATGCCTTCGAGCTTGCGGTTGAGGGTTTCGCGGTCGATGTGTGTGAGATCGAGATAGACCATGGGCTGGCCGTCGATGCCCAGGCCCTCTTCATAAACAACTTTGTGGATGGCGCGGGTGGCGATGTCGCGGGGGACGAGGTTGCCGTATTTTGGGAACCACTCTTCAAGGAAATAGAAGCGCTCAGACTCGGGGATTTCCTTGATGGGGCGCGGGTCACTGGGAACGCGCGGAACCCAGATGCGGCCGCCCTCGCCGCGGGCCGACTCCGACATGAGGCGCAGTTTGTCTTCGCCGGGAATGGCGGTGGGGTGAACCTGAACGAATTCGCCGTTGGCGTAGTAAACGCCCTGCTGGAAGACAGCGGACTGGGCGGAGCCGGTGCAGACGACGGAGTTGGTGCTTTTGCCGAAGATGGCGCCGATGCCGCCGGTGGCGAGGATGACGGCCCCGGCAGGGAAGCTGCGCAGCTCCATGGTGCGCAGGTCGAGTGCAGTGATGCCGCGGGCGATGCCTTTGGAGTCGAGGACGGCGGAGAGGAACTCCCAGCCTTCGTATTTCTTAACCCTTCCATCGGATTCGTAGCGGCGGACCTGCTCATCGAGTGCGTAGAGGAGCTGCTGGCCGGTGGTTGCGCCGGCGAAAGCTGTGCGGTTATAGAGAGTGCCGCCGAAGCGACGGAAGTCGAGCAGGCCCTCGGGGGTGCGATTGAAGGGGACACCCATGCGGTCGAGGAGGTCGATGATGGCGGGGGCGGCTTCGCACATGGCTTTAACGGGGGTTTGATTGGCGAGGAAGTCGCCGCCGTAGATGGTGTCGTCGAAGTGCTTG
>Ga0187855_10000170_pt1 | contig 57333 bp, 42 predicted proteins | sample June2016WEW_8_10_2_FD_132969 | JGI IMG/M metagenome (GOLD analysis project Ga0187855, IMG submission 132969) | Peatland microbial communities from SPRUCE experiment site at the Marcell Experimental Forest, Minnesota, USA - June2016WEW_8_10 | ecosystem: Environmental > Terrestrial > Soil >... | reverse complement strand
TCGAATATTTGCTTTCGCTGGTCCAGGCTTAGGTTTGTTGGTTTTGAAATTGATTCGCCTCGTGCCATCTCCGATCACCTCAAAGCCGGCCCAATAGTACGGCTGGGCTTTGTCCCCAAACTCTTTTATGAAATCGAGCTGCGCCTGGCGAAGGGCTTCGCGGACCTCCAAACCGGCAGCCATATGCTCGTAGAAAAAACTCATTAGCGTGGCGGTGGAACGATCATCCACCTGCCACAAGCTCGCCACGACGCTTTTGGCGCCCGCGATCAGGAATGCCCGCGCGAGATTCATGATGCCTTCTTGACCTTCAAGGCGGCCGGTCCCGGTATCGCAAGCCGACAGCACGACAAGATCGGCCTTCAGCCTGGTCTGGCGGATCTCGCGCGATTGCCACAGCCCGTCTTCAGAATCATTGCCAGGGGCCAAGAGGAGCGCCGCCCGATCCGGCTCGGCGTCATTCGCGATACCGTGGGCGGCGATGTGGATGATTCTGAAATCGCCCAGCGCCAGAGCTTTGAGGGCGGCTTCAGAAGCAGCGGCGCCATCCAGTTCCACGCTGTTTTTCCCGAGCGCTTTCGCCGCCTCCGCGATTTCTTCACGCGCGAATGGAAGCGGCTTCAACTCCGATTTTCGCAAGTCAAAAATACCCCGCGTGTTGGAAGCAAGCTGTACCGCGGCGGATTGCCCTGGACTATAGGCAACTCCCAGGAATGGCCTTGTGGCGGTGGTTTGCATTGGGGCAGTCTTCAGGGTCAAATAGATCGTCGCAGATGGAACCGACGCGATGGTCACCCGTTTGTTCATGGTTGCGCCATTCTCGTCCAGGAGCGCGTCGAATGGGACCAGGTTGAGGGAACCATCAGGAACAATGATAATCGCCGTCGTGCGTTGCGCGATGGCCGGCGACAGTACGCGGGTGTAAAGTTGTTTCGCCAGATCGACTGATTCCTGTTTGTCCCTAACGCCAGAAAGAAAATGACTGACCAGCCCGTCGATTTGCGGCCGTCGCGGAAGCTCGTGGACTTTCAAGCCAGCCTGGGAAATCTCCAGCGCATACGACTTCTTCGTATCCAGTACGAATTCGATCAGGCTTTCGTTCACGGCCAACTGGCGGCGAATTGCCGACAACGACACAGGCGGGCGCCGGAGCATCTCCATCTCCTTCCGGCTCTGGGCAAATTCGGCGGGACCCATCCAGAAATACGCACGATCGAGCTGGTCTAGCAACCTGTGCCGCTGGGCGGCTGAGAGGTTCTCTTGCACTAGTACCCTCTGCAGCCGAGCGATCTCCTGTTCGGCTGGCGTTTCCTGCGAGAGCGGACCCGACTGGCGAGCGTAACGGATCGAATCCAAGAGTGCCCGCCCACGGGCGCTTTCGACAATGCGGAAGGCCTTTTCGGGGTCATGTAGGCGATCCCACGCGAGCCGAAAGTGCGCAACGTAGATATCGCCCCAAGCAGCGATCATCTCGGTCTTCATGCGCGAATTCTGTGCGTTCACGAGCAGGCCATCAATCAGATCGGTTGCGCGGTCATAAAGTGAATCGGCGGCGCCCAACGATCCCAGGGCAGCTTCTACCTCGGCCTTCTCAGCGACGTACATTGGAAAATCGTAGGCCTCTTCGACCCGCCGGAGAACTTCTATACCTCGATCGATGACCGGCACCGCCTTTCCCGGCGCGTGCTCGGTTCGGTATAGCTGCGATAGGTGCAGGAGACCGTCCGCTTCCTCTCTGGGCAGATCCGCTGCTTTCGAAATCTCCACGACTTCTTTGAATGACCGCTCAGCACCAGCGAAATCGCGCTCTTCAATCGCCAATTGGCCAGCCTGGCTGAGAAGCTCTGTTTCGGCTCCGCGGACGCCGTTGCTCCGGGCCAAATCTAAGGTACTGGTGAGCAGCTTCTTTCCTTCCTCGCGACCGCGCGCCCTCTGGGGCTCAGGAAGCTGCAATAGGACGCGCACCTTCGCAATGGAGAATTGCAACGGCATCTCGCTGAAGCCGTTCTTTCGTGCCAGTTCCTCGACGCGGTCCAGAAGCTGAACAGCCCTGTCAGCCATATTGTTTACGGCCATTCCATTTGCGATCCAGGTAGCAAAGTAAATCTCGCCTGAGGCGTCGCCTAACTGCTCCGCTTTCATTACGGCCTGATAGAGGGCGCCACCCGCCGCGCCAATGTTGCCGCTCAATCCTGCGACCAATCCCAGATAGCCGTTGGCGCGATTCTGCCATTTGCGATCACCGGCGGCGGTTGCTACCGCAAGCAGTTGCCTCCAGTCGTCCCCTGCCGCAGCCGTGTTCAGATTCAGGTCGATGGTGCCAAGTAGCGCCAAGGCCCGGATTTTCAACTGGGGGTCACCTTCCACCAACGGATCGGTCAAGTCGAGCACTACTTGCGCGCGGGTGGCCCGGTATAAACCTGCTTCTGTGTCTCCGTGGAGCCGGCCAACCTTGGCGTACAATTCGCTTCGGCGGTCCCCGGTTCGCTGAAATTCTTTCTCCGCCTTGGCATAGAGCGGTGCGGCTCTAAACCAGTTCCCGTGGTCGGCAAGGCGATCCGCCTGGGAAAGCAATTCGCTGGGGGTTTGCGCGTACCCGCTACTGAAGACCGTCATGCCGGCTGCGATCATCTTGGCGGCGACACCAAGCCTGCGCCGGTCGCATTTGCGTACTCCTTGCAAGATAACCTCGCCACACCCCGAGCCGTATACGGCCATCTACACCGTATGTTCTTCTAAACCCGCAGCGTGACAGAAGGCTTCACAGAATGCTATTAAAGTTCACTAAACATTTCACTGATGAGTACTAGCAAAAAATTACACACCCCCCGCGTTCCGGATTGTCGCCAAATTCCTTCGTGCGGCGAACCCGCGCTGCGTCGGCGTCACCGGTATCGCCACTAGCGGCTTACCGGGTAGGGGCGTTTGCCTGCGCCACTGTAACACCGGAGCGGAGACGTGGACAAAACCAACGAAGCGGTCACGCGACAGATTGTCGCGATGGGAGGCGACGTCTTCGAGATCGGGCTGTACAAGCCCGAGGGCGCTGGCAACAGTGAACCGCCGATGATTCCGCGAACTTGGGATATGCAGGCCGTCCTGAAGTCGATCCCATGGTTGCGGCTCCAGAATCGGAACGGGCGAAACATTTACATTCGGCCAAGAGGCGAACACAATTTGAGCTTGATTGATGACCTCACGGCTGCATCGATTGAGCGCATGAAAGCAGAGGGCTTTCATCCGGCGTTGGTGGTCGAGACCTCGCCGGGGAATTTCCAGGCGTGGCTCAAACACTCGCGCCGCCTTTCGAAGGAATTGGGAACAGCGGCTGCCCGAACGCTCGCGAAGGAATACGGTGGCGATCTCGGTGCTGCCGACTGGCGACATTTCGGCCGTCTAGCCGGGTTCACCAATCGAAAGGAAAAATATGAGGCCGACGGCCTCTTCCCGTTCGTCATGTTGCGCCAGGCGAACGGGTTACCGTACCCAGAAGCTGACCGATTCATCGCCCGGATTGAGCAGCAACTCGACCGCGATGGCCGAGAGCGCGAACGGCGCCGCACAGCAGTGGCGCGCGATGGAGGTTCGGGCGTACTGCGGGGTATTGACAGCTTTCGGGCGAATCCGACGTACGCCGGCGACGGCACCCGCATTGACCTCGCATACGCCATTTATGCCCGCGCGCACGGGGTGCCTGATGCCCAGATCGACATGGCCATTCGCAGCCGCGACTTGACCCACAAGGGCAACGAGAAGCGACAAGCCGAATACGTCGAGCGGACGCTTCGAAAAGCAGCGGCCATTGTTGACCGAGGCTCACGCTCACTCGCCCGGTGAGCCGGGGGCGGCTGCTATTCCTGGGGGGAGCCGAAGGAAGCGTAGCCGTATACATCCGGGTGGATCGTCTGATGCTAGGTAGGACCGATCTACTAGCACGCCTGAGCGCGCGTGAAGCTCCGTTCCAACATCGTCCATTCCGTTTCGCGTTTTCTTAGTCTTTCCAGCAATCTGAGGAATCTGCTCTTCGCTCAACGGACAATGCCAATCGGTGGTTCAGTTGTGGTTTTGATACGGTTTTGATACGGTCGAAAAGCACGTGCGTGCCCACCCGCGCCCCGTGAGCACCATAAAGAGAGCTGTCGGATTCGAGCGGGCATGCCGTGAAATCGAATCTCTAATAGAGGCTCCGCGGCTTTTGATGTTTCGCGTGCACCGCAAGGCGCTGACGAATGCCTGCCGGTGCGATTGCGTCTACTTGTACCGAATGGCGAGATAAAGATAGTAAGGTGCCTCGCCGTAATCCCCGCCGCCACCCGCTATCCTGTTCCGGGTGATTTCCTCGTTGTGCTCGATGAGATCGCATTCCACCTGCGACACGGAATCCAGGGATGAACTCCGGTACAGGACAATCATTTCGTCGTAGTCGCGGGCATAGCCGTTGGAGAACCTGCCATATGGGTTGTTCGTGATTCCTATCTTGAACCTGCCCACGCGATCCTCCCTGGTATATGCGCTGACCCTTCGTCTCAACGTGCTTGCAACGTCCGCAGGCCTGCCCGTCGTCAGGTCAAAATGCACAACATGTTCGTTCATACGCTTCAAATGCTTCCACTCCGCCGGCGATGGTGCGCGTCCTGGTTCGATCTTATACTACGATGTTTTCCAGAGGAAGGAATTGAACGTGATGTTGCGTGACGCTGCAAAATACAACCGGGCGCGACTGGATTCCGTCCGCAATTCCACGGGCGCGGATCGCATCACCCGCCCGATCGACCTGCGCAGGAGGTGGACCTACGTCACGGATGTGCGTCTGCAGAAGAGCCACCTGGTCTGGAAACAGGCGCCGCCGAAACGCATCGGTAATCACTGGGTATTCGACGGCGAGATCGAAAGGCAAGCCATCGTCACCCGGCGTCAGGCCGAGCAGGGTGGACGCGGGATACTCGATGAATTCATCCTTCTTTGCGACGGCGATGACGAAATCATCGTGAAATACGCCCAGACCTGGGGCGTACTGGAACTCTGTACCCACAACCTCCCTTGCTGTCATGAGTTTTCATTAGGCGCTCCTCTGCGCCTTCCGCCGCCGATACGGAAGCCGCAAGCCGGTATTCGCCACTGGTTTCACGAAGACCCACGTCAATGTACGCCCACCGGCAGTGAAGCGCTGGCAACCTGGAGGCATTTCTCGGGGCAGGCGAGGGCGCTTTTGAACATCGCGTCCGATCTCCACCAAGTGCGCCTCGGCAAGCCGGAGGATTGGCGAGAGCTTTTGCGAGACGGCGTCTCGCCGGCCGCGTCAATCGGAGCACACAAATCCTGCCTGCGGGATGCCATTGAAGCCTGGCTGAAGCTGGGGCGAGTCAAGCCGACGATAGACGACCTCACGACAGGCCTTACCTGGACCGGAGCTGACCTGTTCGGCGAACTCGCCGTGCAGATAGCGCTGGCGGCTAAAGCCCTAGACGGCCAAGTGCTCTGCGTGGCTTGCGGCAAGGCATATCAACCCAAGAGGCTGGTCATACGGCGAGGGTTCAACTACTGCCCCAAGATCAAATGCCAGCGCCAAGCGGCCGCCGTGCGGGCAAAGCGACATCGGAATCGGAAGAAGTGTCCTGAACGGGAGCACGGGCGGGACTTGCCGTATCGCGGTGTCTATGGCGGCACCACCAACGATCCGCTGTTTTCACAATAGACGGAGAACCCCGGATGCCTCTATCGGGGCGTACACCGCGATGGTGTATGGTGGTGCGCTACCATGGTGTTGAGCGATGCCAAAAAGCCATCAGAAGACCAGCAAGGCCAAGACCACTGCCATGCCGCGCGCTTCGGTAAGCTTCCCACCGGAGCTGTATAAAACCCTTGAAGAGCTCGCCAAGAAGAAAAAAGTGTCCATCGCATGGGTGATCCGCGACGCCGCGGAGCAGTACGTCGCGGCGGAGTGGCCTCTCTTTGCCAGCAACCTCTCGCGGGAGGTGAAATAGGTGGCAATCTCCAGGAAGTCCCAAGATAGTGGGTCCAGATCTGCCCCTTCTGGTAAGGGTGTGCCGGAAGCTCTACAGAAGGCCAAAGGGCAAGAGAGCAGTGTTGCAGGGACGCCTACCCTTTTCGAACATGGCTCTGCCTGGGTCCGGGCGGACTTTCACATGCACACCCTCGCTGACAGGGAGTTCACGTATTCCGGGGATCCGAACTATTTCGTTTCCGAATATGTAACAGCGTTAAAATCTGCCAGTATCCGCGTCGCCGTCATAACGAATCACAATAAATTTGACCACGGCGAGTTTAAGGTGCTGGCAAAGCACGCCAAAAAACAAGAGGTCTTTCTTCTTCCCGGGCTGGAGCTCTCTGTGAAGGATGGCTCCAACGGCATACATACGCTCGTGGTATTCAGTGACGAATGGATCTCGAACCCGGAGAACGAAAACTATGTGCAGTCCTTCCTCAACGTTACTTTCGCGGGGCAATCGAACTTCGAGAATGAGAACGGCAGATCGAATCAGGACCTGAACGAAACGATACGCGAACTGGATAAATTTGCGCGCGACTACTTTTTGATTTGCGCGCACGTCGAAGCAAATAACGGGCTCTGGGGCGGTCTCTCTGGTGGCCGTATCTGTGAGTTGGGCAAATCCGACCTTTTCCCCTCGCGTTGCCTCGGGTTTCAGAAGGTGACTACGCACGATACGCGGGTGAAGGTAAAGAACTGGCTTGAAAATTGGTATCCGGCTGAAGTGGAGGGTTGCGACTGTAAATCGATTCAGGACATCGGAAAGGGAAAGCAGACCTATCTGAAGATTGGAGCCTTCACGTTCGAAGCCGTAAAATTTGCTCTTATCGACCATGTCAATCGGGTTGCCCCAAAGGCTCCCAAAATCGAACATTCGCATATAACCCGCATAGCGTTTGAAGGAGACAAGCTCAACGGTCGCGTCATAAATTTCTCCCCGGAACTCAACACCTTCATCGGAATTCGGGGAAGCGGGAAATCCACGATCCTTGAGGCCATTCGTTTCGCGCTGGATGTCAGTTTCGGCAAAAATGCCGCCGACCGTGAATACAAAGAGGGCTCGATCAAACACGCACTAGCTAGTGGAGGCAAGGTAACGCTGACTGCGGTGGATCGGCACGGAAGCGAGTATGAAGTCCGTCGCATCGTTGGTGAGCAGCCAGATGTGTACATCGGCGGCAACCTTCAGCCCGGCATCAATATCCGAGAAACGGTCGTACACAAACCCATCTATTTCGGTCAAAAGGACCTCTCCAATACAGGCCAAGGCTTCGAAACCGACTTGGTGGAAAAGCTCGTCGGCGAGAAGCTAGTTGACGTTCGTCACTCCGTAGCTGTACAGCGCCAGGCCGTGGCTGAATTGACGCGGCGATTACAGAAGCTTGCAGATGTGGGTGAAAAACAGAAGGAATATCAGGCCAAGAAGCAGGATGCCGAATTTCGGCTGAAGGTGTTCAAACAGCACGGTGTAGAGGAGAAACTCCAAAAACAGGTGCTATTTGAGCAGGATGCGCGTACGGTGAAAGATCTGAGCGACTTTATTTCCGGCTATGTGCAGGAGCTGGATGATTTCATTGCTCGTTACGCAGACGAGTTCGCCGCCCGGCGCCGATACGCTTCCAAGCAAAACGCCGCATTTTTCACTCAGGTATTCGAGGCGTTCGATCGGATCGCACGGGGATTCGCCGACATCAACAAGGTTGCGGCGCTTTCCAAGACCGGCGCGACAGAGCTGAAAGGCAAGGTTAAAGAGTTCGCCGCGCTGAAGAACGCACTGAAGGAAGAATTTGCGGAGATCGCCCGAAAGCTGTCAGAGGAGCTGAAATCCAGCGGCGTGACTGCCATTGAGCCCGACGAATTCCTCAAACTCCGAAAGACCATCGAGAATGCTAGTCAACTCCTCGCGGCGCTTGCAAAGGAACGAGAGCAGCAGGCAACGCTTAGAACACAGCTGCTCGCTGCACTGACGGAGTTGAACGATCTCTGGCATCAGGAATTCAAGGCGATTAAGGAGCAACTCGATTTCATCAATGAGCAGGAAACCGCGCTACAAATAGAGATCGACTACAAAGGCGATAAAGCAGCTTTTCTAAGGTACCTGAAGGACTTGTTCCGTGGTAGCAAACTACGCGAAACCACGCTCAATGAACTCGTAACGTCGTTTGCCGATGGCGCGGCGATCTATCGCGAATTTGACAAGGTGAAGAGCATGGTTGGCGCGTCAGCCGTGACTGTGGAGGAGTATTTCCAGCAGAATCTCAGTGCTTTGCTGACGTGGCAAGTCCCGAATTCCTACGTCATTAAGTACCACGGAAAGCAGCTCAAGCAGCACTCGCTTGGACAGCGTGCCTCCGCGCTGATCCTGTTCGTCTTGAGCCAACGCGACAATGATGTCGTCATTATCGACCAGCCGGAGGATGACCTCGATAACCAGACTATTTACGAGGATGTCATCAAGCTGGTGCGCAAGCTCAAGCCGGACATGCAGTTTGTCTTCGCGACCCACAATCCGAACATTCCGGTCCTCGGTGATGCTGAGCAGATCATCGCCTGCGCTTATATTAGCGAATCGATAGAGACGACGGTTGGCAGTATCGACTCGCCGCCACTCCAGGATGCAATCGTCAGCATCATGGAAGGCGGGAGCGAAGCGTTCCGCCGGCGCAAGGAAATTTATCAAATATGGAAACGGCAGAGCTCCTAGAAACAATTGCGCGAGGAGAGGACACCCGGCATCAGTTCAAGGTGGACGCTACAAATGCAACGTCGCTGGCATCGGAGATCGTTGCGTTTGCGAACGGCCCAGGAGGCCAAATTTTTATCGGCGTCGGAGACGATGGCACGGTTCGGGCCCTGGACGCTGCGAGCGTTGCTCGAATCAATCAACTGATCGCAAATGCTGCCTCGGATGGCGTTCGTCCACCGGTTAATCCAATTACCGAGAATGTTCCTGTGGCTGATGGCGTGGTAATCGTCGTAAACATCTCTGAAGGTCTTAGCAAGCCTTACACCGACGCTGCGGGGGCCATTTGGGTCAAGAGCGGCAGTGATAAACGCCGCGTCACAGCTCGTGAGGAAATGCAGCGGATGTTCCAAAGCTCGCAGCTCATTCACGGAGACGACGTTCCTGTAGCCGGTACTTCCATCGCAGATATCGATCTTGATGTTTTTCGACAATTCTTCAAATCACGGTTTCAACAGGATCTCGATGAGCAGAACCTCTCTTTGTCACAGGTTTTCTCAAACATGCGTCTCCTCACAGAAGACAGACTCACCGTGACGGGGGTTCTGGTATTTGCCAAAGAGACAACGACGCTCCTCCCAACATTTATTATCAAAGCAGTTTCGTATCCCGGCACGGATATTCATGTCACCAACTACCTTGAAAGTGCCGACATAATCGGCCGAATCGAGACTCAGTTTGATGGCGCGATGAGTTTCATTCTTCGCCATCTGCGGAGGGAACAGGGCACCGCGCAGGGCGTTAACACCGTCGGTGAACTGGAGATTCCGAGAATCGTACTAGAGGAGTTGATCACAAACGCATTGATCCACCGGGATTACTTCATCTCGGCCCCCATTAGGATATTCGTCTTCGATGACCGCATCGAGATCATCAGCCCGGGGCATCTACCTAATAATCTGACCGTCGCCAACATCCGGAGCGGTACGTCGAACATGCGCAACCCGATTTTGAGCTCCTTGGCAACCCACGTTCTGCCTTACCGGGGTCTCGGCACCGGTATCTTGCGAGCGCTTCGAGAATACCCTGCTATCGAGTTCGAAGACGATCGGGAGCGTAACGAATTTCGTGTCACGATTCGGCGCCGTGCGGCTGTCATTACCAATCAATAGAGGAATATGTCGGACTTGGAGTTTGAGACTTCTGCCCTCTGGCAGGCAGCATTTGGGGAGCGCCCCAAGGACCGCCACGCCACAGCGCGGGCGGCACTGAAACGAAAGTTTCTGGACCTGCGCGAGAGGGTGGCTGTGCTGGTTACTCAAATTGCCAAGGATATTCCTGGGTTGACAGTCCATGATGTTACCCACTTGGATGCCCTATGGGAGACAGCAAGCTTAATTGCCGGACCGGGATTGGCCATCAACCCTGCTGAAGCCTACGTCCTGGGTGCCTCCATTTTGCTGCACGACGCCGGAATGTGCTTGGCCGCGTATCCCGGCGGTTTGGCGAGCATCCGCGAAACTACGGAGTGGCGGGACAGCATAACGTCTCTCCTTCAACAGGAAGATGGCGGTGAGGTGCCAAAGGATCTTCTTCTCAATCCACCTGATCCGATCTTAAGGGCCGCCATTGCAGAGGTCTTACGCCTGCTCCACGCAAGGCGAGCAAAGGAGTTACCGTTCGTTGAATGGACAAATGACAAGGGTTCGTCAGAGCCGCTTGTCGAAGACCTCAATCTGCGGGCTTTTTACGGGCCAGTAATCGGGAATATTGCGTATAGCCATCATGTCTCAATCGGACAGCTCGAATCACTTCTTGGAAGTCGCCTCGGCGCGTATTCCGGTTTCCCTTCGGACTGGACGGTAGATCCTATTACACTAGCCTGCCTTCTACGGACGGCTGATGCTGCGCATATCGACGAGAGGCGGGCACCGCGTTTTCTTAAAATGCTCATACGACCTCAAGGCCTATCGGACGCGCACTGGACCTTCCAGAGCAAACTCGCCAAAGCCCGCGTAGAAGCTGACGCGCTCGTATATACTTCCGGACCTGAATTTGAATTGCGAGATGCCGAAGCGTGGTGGCTATGCTTCGACACAATCCAGATGATCAACACAGAGTTGAGCGATGCAGACATTCTGCTTGAAAACACTGGCCGTGAGCGGTTCTTGGCAAGGCGAGTCCGCGGGGCAGAGTCGCCCACGGCACTCGCAACTTACATAAGAACCAAAGGTTGGACACCTGTCGATACACAACTCCGCGTTTCGGATGTGCCGCGACTGGTACGCCTTTTCGGTGGTGCTCACCTTTATGGCAACGACTTACGCATTCCGATCCGAGAATTGGTTCAGAATTCATCGGATGCGATACGCGCAAGGCGGTTGTTGCAGAACTTCGATATTACCTACGGGAAGGTGATCGTAAGTGTTCGCTCGGACTCAGATGGGTACTGGCTGGACGTGGAGGATGACGGCGTCGGGATGTCTGAAAGGACTATGACTGGCTCGCTCCTGGACTTTGGCAGGTCATTCTGGACGAGCGATGCGATCAAACTCGAATTTCCCGGCTTAGTGGCAAAGGGCATGGCTGCGACAGGCAGGTTCGGAGTTGGCTTTTTCTCGGTTTTCATGCTGGGGGACTTTGTGCGGGTCACTTCATGTCGTTTTGATGCCGCCTTGAATGCGACGAAGACGCTGGAGTTCCGCTCCGGCCTGGCCACCCGTCCCATTCTTCGTGATGCCCACCCAAACGAACATCTTCAGCGAGGCGGAACACGGGTGTCTGTCCGCCTGAAGGACGACCCGTACGGAGAAAACGGATGGCTGGCGAAGAAGGACTGGCATAAGAAGATTCACCGCCTGAGCCTTAAGGCGATACTGGGGCCGTTGTGCCCCAGTATCGACGTCAATTTGACGATTGATGAGGGGAGCAACGCTGAACAGTGTATGACCCCCCACGATTGGATAACCATAGAAGGCAAGAAGCTACTGGCCCGTCTTACTCGTGTCGACGATACCGCCTCTGAAAAGAACGAGCTGACTGTATATGGTCGGCAGTTACGGCTGCTGAGCGGAGCCGATGGCACACCGCTGGGGAGGGCCTGTATTTGGGGTGCTGAAAGATATTCTTCTGAACCTCATGGATGCGTTACTGTCGGAGGATTGGCGGCGGCGCGCCTGACTGGCATAGGCGGTGTGCTACTCGGTGCGACTCAAACGATAGCGCGAGACAGCGCCATGCCGACTGTACCTGCCGAGGTGTTGTCTGCATGGGCAACAGAGCAAGGGCAAATCCTGTCGGAATCAGCGCTTGGCCTCTCAGAGAAATTGAATGCTGTAGCTTTCATCTTGCTGTGCGGCGGCGATCCGGCTGATTTGCCAATCGCCAAACGTGGAACCGAATATGTCACTTCGGATGAGCTGCGCGAGATACTCTCCGAGCAAGACAGCATCGATGTCTTCGATGGCGATGAGGTCGAATACGACGAGGATTCGGATGAGTGCCATCCGAAGGAATTCAAGGAACAGTTTGAGAGTAATGAGTCGATTTTCTTTGTCCGGCGCTACATGCCAACCGTCTTGACCAACGCCGGGCAAAGTTGGCCACAATGTGTCGTTGGGCCGGTATATCCTGATCTCCCTAAGACGTTCGCAGAACATTTCAGGAAGATCGTCGCAGACGTTTGGGGGAAGGACTTCGATGAGTATGAGGACGAGAAGTCGGTCGGCTCAGTTTACAGAGTACAAGTCACCAGGCGTGTTGCGACGTTGACTCGACCCGCAACGTAGCGACGATTGACCTTGCCGTTTAGACCAAACCTCGCCACACCACAGGGATCTGCGGGCGTCGCATTGCCGCTCACAAAGATGGTGCGGGAATTCACTCCGGGAGCACTGCCGGAAACCAGACGCGAGACTATTCGAGGATTTCAGCAGCCGCGCAGGATAAAGCAACGACAGAGCTTGTAACGTTAGGCAACGGCCCGAATTCCATCTCTTCCTACCGGAAACGCACCTGCTTGCCAGGCAGGTTGCTCGCGCGAGAGTGTCTCGAGTCGGGAACGTGAAGTCCTCTAGTGCAATTCGGCTTGCGACATGTGGCCGCGTCACTCAGCCCGCGTAACACGCAAACCGTATAGTTGGCTGGCAATAGCCACACGAGTCGCTCGTCGACGCGCGGCAATTGTCCTCACCCAGAGGACAGCCAGGATAGGTGGTCAATGGCCGGCGCTGTTCATCGCAACATTGTTCCCAGCAAGACGCCGCAACCGAACAATACCGCTCCTGAAAGCAGCCCAATAGCAACCCATCGTTGAACAGCGGGGCGTTCATCGGCTCGGCCCACATCCCCAATGCTCTTTCTGCCTCGGGTGGAATCGTTACCGGCGTCCTTTATTATTTCCTGTCGGAGCACCGCAACGCACTCGCGCACCCTCTGTGCCACGAGCGCCCCGGCCCGAAGCTGGACACCCTCCGCGGCCTGTTCAAATTCTCGTGTGGCCGATCGGACCTCTTCGACGATTTCGTTCGCGGACTGCTCCAGAACGAGGCGGTTCAACGTGACGACCGCCATAATCGGGTCATCGGGGTCGACCCTAATTCCGTGCTCGACCGAGACCTTTGCGGCGAGCTGCTTTAGGTCCAGTTGGCGCATAGAGGACACCAATTAAAACGCCAACTGGTCGAGTTGCTGAAAGAGGTCGCGCTGAACGATCTTCAGTCTTTGCTTTGCCATGATCGGCATTTTGGCTATGGTAATGGCCTCCCGGAAAGTGAGCTTGGCCGAAATCATGTCCTCGACATCGCGTCCGAACGTATCCTGATTCCGCTTTGTGAAGATCACAGCGCCGCAGACCTTGTCAGCGTTGTCGCGGTACGCGGCCATCTCCGAGAACTTCTTCCCGTCCGCTTCCACGCGCCCGAAGTATTCGTTGACCCACACGATGATGTTGCGCTCCTGGGTCGTGTGCGCCAGCTCGTTGAAGCCGTTCAGGGTATCGATGAGCGCCTGGCCGCCTGTAATTACGGTATGAACGTAGACTCTGCGGTCCTGTTGGTGCAGGTATTCCAGCGCGTTGTTTTCCAACAGGTAATGCCACAGGGGCAGGAACGTCGACGCGCCATTGTCAACTACAAACGTGGCGCCGTCTTCGGTCAAGAACCGCTCCATAAGAATGTCGAAGGAGCGTTGGTCGATCCGATTGTGTTCGTCCCGTAGGTTGAGCCGATCGGCGTCCAAGGCGCTGTACTGGGCGAGTGTGCGGTTTACAGGATCAGTATCAATGCACCGAACATCACGGCCGTGTTCCAGGAAGTATTGAGCCAGCACTGAGGCGATCAGGCTTTTTCCTACGCCTCCCTTGCCCTGCAGGGTGAGGTGTATGGAGCCGCGGTTATCACCACCGTTGGCTCCGGCCGCTCCCGACGTTTTTGGCATTGCGATTCCTTCCTCCGTCAAATCAACTTCTTGGGATCAGGTTCGGCGTTGTAGTTGAAGCCAGGCCGCTTGCTCTGGCGCTCCAAAACATTTGCAAGCGGATTTCGACGCCCGCCGTCATCAGCCATCGGCTGCGCTACCTGCGCCATACCGTTCTGTCTCTCAGGATCGCTTTCGGTGACGACCTCTGCGCCGGTTTCGTGCAATCCCGGTTTCAAGACTCGAATCTGCGACTGCGCCACTTCGTCCTTGCGGCGCAGTTGCCCGACGTAGTGCGATAAGCGAGTATATTCGATTTCGAGTCCAATTTCGTTCAGCCATATCCGGACGTCCTTAAGAGTGTGGCCGGCGGCAAGCAGATCCCTGATGTCGGGCCATGCCTGACGGACCTGACCCGCCTTGGTGCGCGGCTTTTCCCTCAAGCGTTTGCGGAGGCGGTTTAGATCGAGTTGCTCAGTATGGCTGTTCACCGGTTCTGAGCGGTACGCCGCGACCGGACCGGTCCGTGACACTTTGTTTCAACAAATTCCACACAACCTTTGCAAAGAGTTTCAGAAGCCGCCACATTCAACCAGAGATTTAAACAAAGTTTCAGAAGTTTGCCACTTTGTTTGCGCCTCCGCAGGCAACCGACATCATCGGGGGCCGAAAACACCGGTAGTGGAACATAAAGGAAATGCAACACATTTGACTGCGGATTGGTCACTAAGAGCGGCATCTCCAATAAGTTACACCGTGCACAGTTTCGCCCGTTTTGTGCACGTTTGTGCACGCCGATTCCGTGTCACAGGCCGGCCATTCTCGCACCTACAGAGTAGGAACTTATGGTACGGAAGCAGAAGGTTGTCACACGCGGGCTGCGCTATGACGCAGAGCTAAACAAACGGATCGAGGCGGCGACAAAGCAAGGCGGATTTTCATGCGGCAGCGCCTTCATACGCGCAGCGATCGAGCGGGAACTGGCCGGCCGGGAAAGCGGCGTTGATGCGGCGGAACAGCGGATCGCTGCGAGTCTGGATCGCATGGCCCGCGAAATTCGCAATCTCCGAATAGGACAGCAGGCGTTGTTCGCATTTGTAGACGTGCTAGCGAAGACGTTCTTGACCTGTGTTCCAGAGCCGCCGCGAGATGTGCACGACCAGGCCGTCGCCCGCGGCAAAGCCCGCTATGACCGATTTCTCAAGAGCGTAGGCATGGCCATGGTGGGTGATTCGCAAGCCGCCATGGCAGAGTTGTTAGGCCGTGGCCACGAAAACTGAAAGCGAGCGGGAGTTCCGGATTCGGCCTCGGCGCCCCCGCACGCCCCGCGAAAACGTAGCGTTTCCGTGGTCTCCCAGCATGAGGACGGTTGTTCGCTACGCCAGAAGCTCGCGGCGCCGACAAAAGCGCCGTCCACCGAGCGCTTCTGCTGGGCGGCGGCAGTTCAACCAACGATGCGCGGTTCGTGTGATGTACTCGCCGAACAAGACCACCGGGCAGTGGCGCGCACACGGTCGCTACATCACCCGAGACAGTGTGACGCAGGGCCACGAAGCCGCCACCATTCGCAACCAGGGCGAAGTCTTCGCCCCGCCGGAGGTCCTCGATCGCTGGCAAAAGGCAGGCGACCCGAGGCTCTGGAAAATGATCATCTCGCCGGAATTTGGCGAGCGCATCGACCTAAACCGACTGACCCGCGATCTCATGACCAGAATGGAGAAAGATCTGGACACGCGATTGGAGTGGGTTGCTATACCGCATTTCGATACTGAACATCCGCACGTCCACGTAGCAATGCGCGGGATCAAAGCTGATGGTTCTCCGCTTGATTTAAAGCGCGAGTACATCCGTAACGGGATACGGTCCATTGCCGAAGATCTCTGCACGGGCCAAATTGGGCATCGCAACCAGGTGGACGCGATGACGGCCGAACGGCGCGAGGTTCAGGAGTGCCGGTTTACGTCCTTGGACCGTATGATTAACCGGGCGAACGGGTCCAGGCAGGTCAACGGGTCCGATGACGCCGGCCACTTCATTGTTCGCCGGAACGTGAACGGCGCCGCCCGCGGCGAATTCGCGAAGATTCGTGAGCAACACATCGCCGCCAGGTTGATTGCGCTCCAGAAAATGGGCCTCGCCGAGCAGGCCACGTCCGGTGAATGGCGGGTCCGGCGTGATTTTGAGGGCGTTCTGCGGGCTATGCAGCGTGCCGGGGATCGCCAGAAGATGCTCGCCGCGCATGGCGCACTCCTATCCGACGAGCGTCTGCAACTTGTCGTCTTGGACCAGCGGACGCTGACAACCCTGGAAGGCCGTGTGTTGGTACATGGTGAAGGCGAGCTCGGCAGCAGCGCCGGGCGCCACTACGTCCTCATCGAAGGCGCCGATGCCAGGGTGCACCTGGTGTATTACTCGCCTGCATTGGAGGAAGCGCGTAGCCGAGGCCAACTCCGCCCAAATTCCTTCATCCGGCTCCGGAAGCAGTTTGAGAACGGCCGTGGGATTCTTGCGGTTGATGACCTCGGTGATGCAGAGCAGATACTACGGAACCGGCGGTATCTCGATGCAACCGTTCGACCGCTGGTCAAACAAGGCATCGTACCCGCCGAGGGTGGCTGGAGCGGCTGGTTAGGCCGTTATCAAGCCGCGCTTGCCCGTGCTGCCGTTTCAATGCAAAGGGACGCCTTGAAAGACCGCCACCGATAACCTCACAAGCGCGCTAGCGGCCCGAAGCCATCAATGTCACGGGGGTGCCCCGCGGGGGCATACCGGGTAGGGCACTGACCCATATTTGCCGTGTAAGGAGGCACATGAACAATCTCGACGAGAATCTAATACCGGCGCTCACCGAACTTGGAGGCGAGCCGCTGCTGGGATCTGGCTTTGAAGCCGAGGAGCCTGAATCCGACTCCACTCTGGAGCAGACGCAACCTGCGAAGGAAGGCTCCCGATGACTCCCGCCAAATCCGAAAACGCAAACAGGGCCGAGAAGCGCGATCATCGCCGCGAAGTAACCGACTCGATCATCAAGATGTTGGAGGACGGCGTTGCTCCGTGGCAAAAACCATGGGAGGGTTCAGCGATGCCGTTCAATCCAACGACGGAGAGGTCGTATCGTGGCGGCAACGCGCTACACCTCCTGGCCACCGGAATTTTGCGCGAATACGCAGATCCGCGATGGATGACCTACAAACAGGCCGCGGAACAGGGCTGGCAGGTACGCGGAGGCGAAAAAGGGACTCATATCGAGTTCTGGGAGCTGAAGGAGCGTTCAAACGAGAAAGACGCCGGACCTGATCAGAATAGCGGCGAGTCTCCAGCCAAGGAAAACGGCCAGCGGCTGATACACCGCGTGTACACCGTCTTCAACGCCAAGCAAATTGACGGAATTCCCGAATACCAGCCGCCGCAACGGACCCCATTTGAGGCAGTACAAGCTGGGGAGCGAATTTTGGCCAATTCCGGTGCTCGAATAGAACACGATCAGAGCGATGACGCCTTTTATAACCGACGCACCGACAGCATCCATCTTCCCCCAAAGGACGCTTTCAAAGACGCGCCGGGATATTATGGAACGGCTCTTCACGAGCTCGCGCACTGGACCGGCCATCCCTCACGTCTGAATCGGGCCACGCTCTCGGAGTCGTACCGTTTTGGCGACCTCAACTATGCGAAGGAGGAACTCCGGGCCGAACTCGCCAGTGTCTTCATGGCGGCGGAATTGGGGGTTCCACACGATCCTGCAAACCACGCGGCGTATGTGGGTTCCTGGATCAAGGCGCTGCGCGACGACAAGAATGAGATTTTCCGAGCGGCGCACGAGGCGTCAGCGGCCACTGATTTTGTTCTGTCCTTGGATCGCGAGGTTCGCCGGACGGCAGCGTTGAAACCAGCCGATTTGATTCCGGGCGGGTCCCCACCCGATCCACACTCGCCTGTCGGTACCTTAGTCGCAGCGCGAAGCGCGCGAGAAGCTAACAGCGGCAATTCACGGGAAGCGACGAGCACTCAAGACCTGGCCGCGTCGTTTGCTGCCGCCAAGAGAATAACGGCTGATGTTCTTGGAGAGGCCGCGCGAACCTTCGGTGCCCAGACGCAAAGCGGGAGGTACAACGGCCAAATCATTGGAGAAACGGCACATCATGTTGTTCAACGCCTGTCTGCCCGGACTGCTGTGGCCCACATGAAAAATCTGCTCGAACAACTTCCGCGTGCCGGCGACAACGTCGCAATTGTTTATTCGAGCAATCATGCTCAGATGCGGGACATCCGGGAGCGCGTCAACGCTCAAGAGCTCGCCCGTTAGCCCAACGAATTCCGGCAGGGGACCGGCTGTCCCTCAGCGGTAATGCTAACGAGAGAAATGCCCGCCTGATTGTCCTCGCTCTCCCTCTGGATACCCATTTTGCCCTCCTGAACGTTGGCGCGCCGGGGAACGGCTCAGCCTCTTTGCTAAATGACCCTCCTCGTGCTGGCCGGCCACATCTCGTCTTTTCAACCGAGGGCATTAGCTTGCCACTTGCGCATATCCTCAACAACCAGACCACCGCCTGATCGCGCGCTGTGCGAAAATGTACGTTCATGATGGGTTGAAGCTCGGAAATGGACAGGATCGCCCGAGCTCGGAATGAACTCGCGCGACAATCTCGCTCCCATCATGAACCGTAACTGCTGCAACCCTTTTGCGGTAGAGCCAGAGAGCGTTTTTATGGCGGATCGTGACGGCCAGAGCGGCGGTGAGCTGTTCATCGTTGACAACAGCGATAAGGATTGGAAGGTCCGGCGATACCTGCATGAATGGGCAGAGATCTCGAACGCGTTCGATATCGCGACCGGTTGCTTCGAGATCGGATCACTCTTGGCCTTGGACGGCCAGTGGCAAAAGCTGGACAGAATCCGCATCTTGATGGGTTCGGAAACGACGCGAAGGACGCGGGTCGCGCTGCTGGAAGCCTTGAAGACCAGCGCGAAGGTGGCTCTGGATGCCAGCATTGAAAAAGAGAAGGAGAAGAACGATTTTCTGACCGGAGTGCCCGCCATCCTGGATGCGCTCCTGAAGCGGCAGATTGAATGCCGAGTTTACACCGAAAAGAAGTTCCACGCCAAAGCGTACATCACGCATGCCAGGCTTGCGGTGGTGGGTTCCGCCGCGCTGGTCGGCTCCAGCAACTTCACACAGCCAGGCCTCGAAGACAACGTCGAATTGAATATCCAGATCCGCCGCGAGGTGGAAGTCCTCCAGCAGTGGTTCGAGCAGCATTGGGATAAGGCCGAAGAGGTCACGGCCGAACTGGTGGACGTCATCGACCGCCACGTTCGTGCATATTCACCATTTCTCATTTACGCCAAGGCCCTTCAGGAGTACTTCAAGGGCCACGAAATGACGGTCGGGGAATGGGAGCAGAACGCCTCCAAGATCTACGGCGTTCTCGACCAATACCAAAAAGAGGGCTATCAGGCCTTGATGAAGATAGCCGTTCAACAACAACACCACGGAGCATTTCTGTGCGATGGTGTCGGCCTTGGCAAGACCTTTATCGGCCTGATGCTGATTGATCGACTGATCAACCACGACCGTAAGAAGGTTGCGCTAATCGTTCCCAAGGCCGCCCGCACCCCAGTTTGGGAAAAGGAACTCCGGAAACGGCTGCCTGACGTTTACGGCGATTTCAGCAACCTGGTGGTCTTTAACCACTCGGATCTAAATCGCGGCGGTCACTTTCCGGAGCGACTGGAAAAGGTCAAGCAGATGGCCGACGTCATCGTCATTGATGAGGCGCACCATTTCCGCAATCCGGGCATAAAAGGTGAAGGCGAAAAATCTCCGTCGCGGTACTGGAAGCTCTTCGACATTTGCGAGGGTAAAGACATTTTCTTCCTTACCGCTACGCCGGTGAACAACAGCCTGCTCGATCTGCAGCACATGATGGAGTTGTTCACGCGCCGCCAACCCGACTATTTCAAGGCGGCTCCACTCGGAATCCACTCCCTTCCTGGCCACTTCCGAAAGATGGAAAAGGCGCTCGAAGCGGTCGTCTCGAACGGGAGCGGGGATGGGGTCGTAATTAATCAGAAAGAAGCCGAAGAGGTTCTTCAGAACGACACCTTGTTCCGCGCGCTGGTCGTCCAGCGGAGCCGCGCTTACGTCAAGGCCAGCCAGGCTAAGTACGGTGGTACTCAGGCGATTTTTCCCAAGCGCGAGGATCCCAAGGTAGTGGATTACTCCGTGAAGAAAACTTACGGGCGTCTCCTCACAATGATCGATGAAGCCTTTTCGAAGAACAAGCCGCTGTTTTCGCTCGCCATATATAATCCGCTGGCCTACTACAAAGGGAAGGGTGAGATTCCTGCGTTCGAAGAGGGACGGCAAAAACAGGTGGTGGGCCTCATCCGGATTTTGTTCCTAAAGCGATTTGAGAGCTCTGCCCATGCGTTCGAGCAATCCTGCATGCAGCTCTTGTATAAGATACTCACCTTTGTCACGAAGAACAGTGCGACGCCAACCGAAATCAAGCGATTGGAACGTTGGAAAGGCCAAAAAAAGGACATCTTGGAGTACGTCCAACTAAGCTTCGCAGAGGCGGCCGGCGAAGACGTTGCTGAGGACGAAGAGCTTATCAGCGAAGAAGAGCTGGAAGCCCTCGAAAAACTTGAGCCAGATGAGTTCAAGATCGACGAAATCCTCCAGGAGAGCTACCTTGACCTGGATCAATTAGTTGACTTCCTCGTCGAACTTCGTAAGTTCGAGCCGAAACATGATGACAAGCTACGTGCTCTGATTAAGCTGTTGAAGACTGATCCCGTCCTGAAGAAAGAAAAGGTCCTGATCTTTTCGGAGTTCATGGCGACGGCCCGGTATCTGAGGAAACAGTTAGACCTTGCGGCAATCATCGGAGTCGATGAGGTGCACAGCGCCGATAAACGCGATCGCGGCGTCGTCATCAAACAGTTTGCACCTTACTACAACGAATCGTCTTCTCCCGATCTTGTGTCGTCGGGATTGCCCGAAACGCGCGTTTTGATTTCGACCGATGTCTTATCAGAAGGTTTGAACCTGCAGGATGCGACACGGCTCATCAATTACGATCTGCACTGGAATCCTGTTCGCCTGATGCAGAGGATCGGCCGCGTCGATCGGCGCATGAGTCCGGAAATCGAAGACGAATTGCTGGCTGACCACCCGGAACAGAAGGCAATCCGCGGCACGGTGGCCTTTTGGAATTTCCTGCCACCCGATGATCTCGATACCCTGCTTCGGCTGTATCGAAAGGTATCCCACAAGGCCTTGCGGATTTCGAAAGCGTTCGGTATCGAAGGCAAGAAGCTACTGAAACCGGAAGATGACTTCGCGGCGCTGAAGGATTTCAACCAGGCTTACGAGGGGACCACCACCAAGCTCGAAGAGATGCATCTCGAATACCAGACGCTGTTTCAGCAGTACCCGGATATCGAGAAGCAGCTGAATGCGCTCCCCGGCAAGGTCTTCAGCGGTAAGGCCCATCCGAATGATGGCAGCCGGGCGGTCTTCTTCTGCTATGCGCTCCCGGCGCCGCCGGCGGAATCGAAAGATAAGGACAAGCCCACAGCCGAGGATTGGACGGAGGAGGCTGGCCAGACTAGGTGGTACCTTTTTGACCTCGCGAAGGATAAGCCCGTCGAAGATCCGGGCGAGATCCTGGAATTGATTCGCTGCACGCTCGACACACCCCGGCAACAGGTTATGGAAAAGCAGAGCTTGGCCGAAATCCGGGTAAAGGTGGAGAAGTACATCAAGAACACGTATCTCCGGCAGGTGGTCGCACCCGTCGGCGTCAAACCTCGTCTCAAGGCTTGGATGGAACTCTCATAAAGACCCGAGGCTGCGCATGCAATACGGAACTGAGCGGAAGATCGGCGAGATTCGAGACTTCAAGGGCCTCCTTCAATACCTCCGTGATGAACTGGACTGGCCTCTGGATCTGGATGACATTGAGGATCTGACCTTCGAATATGAGCCCGAGGAACTGGGCCTGAAGCCGGACCACGCGGTCAAAGTGAAGGAGGTCAAACAGCTCCGCCCCGTCGTGGATCACCAGCCATGGGGCATTTTCTGGGTCGAGTTTGAGAACCGCGCCCTCCCGGTCACGGTCATGCGCCAGATTCTTCGCGCGCTGGTCTACAAGAAACGAGCGAGCGCAAAGGCGGCCGACCGCAAGGCATGGCACCTGAAAGACCTGATCTTCATGTCCTCCCTCGGGGAGAAGGGCAGCCGGCGAATCAATTTCTCCTATTTCCGGGAGACGGGTGAAGGAGAGCCCACGCTTCAGACTTTCTTCTGGGACGAACAGGAAACGCAATTCTACTGGCTGGATAAAAACCACTTGGAGAGACTTCGGTGGCCGTCGGACACGGGCAATACAGAGGATTGGCGGCAACAGTGGGCCGGCGCGTTCACTGCCGGTTATCGCGAGCCGGTTCGCACAGCCAAGGATCTTAGCGAGCGTCTCGCGGCTTTGGCGGCGAACACCAGGGACGCGGTTCTGGATGTCCTGCGCTATGAGAATTCCACGGGCCCGCTGCACAATTTACTCGACTCGTTCCAGACAGTGCTATTGCACGATTTGGACGAAGGCGGGTTCGCCGACATGGTCGCCCAGACCATCGCCTACGGCCTCTTTTCAGCCCGCTGCACCGGCCAGGAAGTTCTTGGCTTGGCGCACCTGGAAGCGATGGTGCCCAACACCAATCGCTTCCTCAAGGAACTCTTCGCGGAATTGGCCAGGATCAGCGGGCACAAGAAGGGCCAGATCAACTTCGACGACCTCGGTCTGTCGGCGATGGTTACTCTCCTGCGCGACAAGAACATCGAGGCGGTGCTGGAGGAATTCGGTCGCCAGGCCGGTGGCGGCAGGGAAGATCCGGTCATTCACTTCTACGAAACTTTCCTCAACGTTTACGACAAGGAGCAGAAGGTCCAGCGCGGCGTGTTCTACACGCCCAAACCGGTGGTTTCCTTCATCGTACGTTCGGTGCATGAAATCTTGCAGTGGGAGTACGGCCTTGCCGATGGCTTAGCTGACACCAGCACCTGGGGTGAGATGGCCAGTCGCATCACCGGCCTGACACTTCCAAAGGAGGCAAAGGCCGGCGATCCTTTCGTTCAGATTTTAGATCCCGCAACCGGCACAGGCACTTTCCTGGAAGAGGTTGTCGACGTTGTGCACGCGACCATGTTTGCGAAGTGGCAAAAGCAGGGAAAATCGCTGCCTGCGATTAGGAACGCCTGGAATGATTACGTCCCCAAACACCTGTTGCCACGCTTGCGCGGGTTTGAGCTGATGATGGCGCCTTATGCAGTGGCCCACATGAAGATCGGACTAAAGTTGCGCCAGACCGGCTACGATTTCAAATCTACTGAGAGACTCAGGGTTTATCTGACAAATACGCTGGAACCACCTGAGAAAGGCAATCGAAAGCTGGGGTTCTTGCCTGACTTCCTGTCCCACGAGTCCATGCAGGCCGACGCCGTCAAGGAACACAAAGCAGTTACAGTTGTGATTGGGAACCCACCTTACTCCGGAAATTCTGCAAACAATGGAGACTGGATTCACGATCTCCTGCGATCACGGCTCCGAGATGGATCCGATAGCTACTTCAATGTCGATGGCGCCACGCTGGGCGAGCGCAATCCGAAGTGGTTGAACGATGACTATGTGAAATTCCTCCGCTATGGCCAAGGACGTATAGCATCATCGGGTGCGGGCATACTCGGCTTCATCACGAACCATAGCTACCTCGACAACACTACGTTCCGAGGGATGCGGCAGTCTCTGATGGTCACCTTCCCCGTCGCTAGCTTCATCGACCTGCACGGCAATGCAAAGAAGAAGGAGATGACGCCCTCCGGTCAAGCAGACGAGAACGTGTTTGATATTCAACAGGGTGTGGCAATTTCTATTTGGCGCCGTTCCGGATGTAAACCGCCAAGAACATATACTCACTTCGACCTTTGGGGTGATCGGCAGCAGAAGTATGGCTGGCTTCTCGCTCACTCCGCTTCAAGCGTAGGAGGCATCGAAATTGAGCCAACATCACCAGCCTATTTGCTGAAGCCGCGGGAAGCGGAAATCGATAACGAATACGCCTCGGCCCTGAGTCTCCCAGAGATCTTCCCTGTCAATTCGTTGGGTATTGCGACGGCCCGAGACCATCTTGCCGTGAAGTGGTCGCCGGAGGAGGTTTGGGCGACAGTGAACAGATTTGCCAAGCTCAAGCACGAGCAGGCGCGGGAGGAGTTCGAACTCGGGCCGGACGCACGAGATTGGAAAGTGAATCTTGCGCAGGCCGATGTGAATGACTCTGGCCCGTCGCGCCGGTGTCTGCAGCCGATCCTCTATCGGCCGTTTGACACTCGCTTCACCTACTACACGGGGCGTAGCCGAGGATTTCACTGTATGCCGCGGAATGAGGTGATGCAACATTTTAAGGCGACAGGGAATATTGGGCTGATCGGCGCTCGCGGAGTAGAGGTGGCTCGCCAATATGATCAGGTATTCTGCACACGCTCAATGATCCAACTCCATACTCTCTCACTGAAGGAGGTGAATTACCTCTTCCCGCTGTTCGTGCGCGAGAATGCTGGCCAGCAGCAACTTACCACCTTAAGGCGACCGAGGGAAACGCCGAATTTCTCAAGCGCATTTGTGCAGGACGTGGAGTCGGCGGGTCTGCTGAGCCAACCGGATTGGGCCGTCGCGGTATTCCACTATATCTACGCAATTCTGTATTCAAAGTCATACAGGGTGCGATACGAGCAGGAGTTGAAGGCCGGGTTTCCGCGGGTCCCCTTGACTCGCAATATGCAGCTATTATCTCAGTTGGCTCAGTGTGGCGCGGATTTGGTTGCTCTTCACCTGCTGGAAGGCGGATACCCATTTGCCTCCTGGAACAAGCGCCCGTCGGCCGGTAGCCCTCCTTTCGGGAATGCTCGCCCAAAGCTGTGCGGTCGCGGCTCCTCCTCTGTGAGCAGGGGCTTTCCAAAATTTGAAGATGGTCGGGTTCTCATGAATGAGTCCCGATCTTTCGAGCCGGTGTCGGAGGACGTGTGGGCGTTTCGCGTGGGGGGATATCAGGTCTCTGAAAAGTGGCTTAAGGATCGGCGCGAGATAGACCTTTCGAGCGAGGACATCGACCATTATCGAAATATCTTGGCGGCCTTGAGCCGAACGATCGAAACGATGGAACGAATTGAAGCTATTATCGGCCAGCACCGGGGCTGGCCATTGCCTGATAGTCTGCGCCTGACGTCGGGGCAGCGCAACTGAGAGGAATGGGCTGAGTGGAGATCTTTGGTTTTCTTGACCGTGCGCTATCAACCCCAAACACGCCCTTGCGCGTTGTAGGGATTGACCTCGGAACGACGAATTCTACGGTGGCTGAGATCACTCTGGATGGCAGCCAGGGCAGCCCAGCGATCCGCTGCATCAATGTCGATCAAATTACAACGCAGGGACGGTACACGCACGTCCTTGTGCCGTCCGTTGTAGCTCTTCGGAATGGAGAGACGTGGGTCGGCGAGGGCGCGAAGCGGCTGCGCTCGCTCCCTGGTGCGGGCCTGGAAGAGTATGCGACATGGTTTGCCGAAACCAAGAATGACATGGGCATTCGCCGGACCTACCACCGTGCTCCTGCCGGCTTCGGTAACGCGCGTGCAGTCGCTGCGGAGATTCTGAAGTTCTTGTATCAGGCCGCCGTCGATGAAAGCGAAGTTCCAATATCACGACTCGTAGTGACTGTTCCTGCCAGCTTCCAGGCGGCTCAGCGGCAGGACACCATCGCAGCGGCGCAAAGGGCAGGCTTGGCTCTGGAGGAGGGAGAGCTTTTTGATGAACCAGTCGCGGCGTTCCTGGCGTACCTCGCCGAAGTAGTCGCCGATGATTCCGACATCCTGCCAGCCGCCGGTGAAACCAAAAATCTCGCGGTGTTCGATTTCGGTGGGGGCACGTGCGACGTCGCCGTTTTCCGGCTTGGGCATCAGGATGGCGGCGGCCTCACCATCACTCCCCTCAATGTGTCGCGGTATCACCGCCTGGGCGGGGGCGATATAGACCGCGCAATCATCCACGAGGTGCTCCTGCCTCAACTGCTGGAACAGAACGGTTTGGACCAGTTTTCGCTGGACTTCGAACAGAAGCGCCATTTCGTCCAGCCTGCACTCTTAGGAGTGGCGGAGGCCTTGAAGCAAAAGCTATGTATTGAAGTGGTGCGCCTGAAGAAACTCGGGCTCTGGGAGAAGACGGATAAGGGCGCCCTGGCGCAGATCCTGCCAGGCTCGTATCCGGTGAAGTTGAAGGACCGTGCACTGGCGCTTCAAAACCCAAAGCTCACGGCTCAACAGTTTGAACAGGTGATGGTCCCCTTCCTGGAGCGGGATCTTCTATTTCCGAAAGAGGACGAGTACCGGGTAAGCTGCTCGATTTTCGCTCCTTTGGAAGACGCCATACTTAGGAGTGGACTGGAGCGGGTTCAGATCCATCTGTGCCTGCTTGCTGGCGGCAGCACACTGATTCCGCAGGTGGCCGACGCCGTGGCGACCTATTTCAGCGGCGGCCGGCTGCTGATGTTTCCGGACCGCGAGGCTACGCAGACGGCAATCGCGAAAGGCGCTGCGTTCCATGCGCTCAGCCTGGCGCTGACGGGCAGGGGAATATTTCAGCCCGTCTGCCATGACGACATCTGTTTTCAGACGAATGCAGGGCCGGTGGAGTTAGTCCCGCGCGGAGCGGAACTCCCGTATCCGCCGTCCGGCGGCTTCGCACGGCGCGAAGATTTCAAAGCGCCGGCAGCCGTGAAGGCAGGGTCACAGGGCCAGATTCGCGTGGCGATTGTCGCCGGGGATGAGAGACGGCTGCTTTTCGATTCGGTATGGAAGATTGCCGGTCCGGTCAGGAAAGGCGAACACCTCTGGCTGGAGCACCGATTCGACGAGAATCAGGCCCTGCAGCTCAGGATGGGGAAGAAACACGGCGCCAGCGAGCTGCAAGTCGAAATTCAAAATCCGCTGACCAACGTTGTAAATCCAAACCAGACGAGGGCTCGCATCGAGGAGATCGAAGAAGAGATCCGTAACAAGAAAGTCTCCCGCGAGGAATTGCCGGCGAAGTTCGAGGAGCTCGGCGATCTCCATCGTAAACTGCGCCTTCATGAGAAGGGCCTGTCGTACTACGGTAGAGCTGTGCAGCTCTGGAACGAGCCGCCAGCTTATCTCTTCAACCGGATGGCTTTCTGCGCCCGCGACCTTGGGGACCGGGAGCGCACCGACCGCATCTTCGCGGAGGCTGACCGTTTGGACCCATGGTCCGGTACGTTTTTCAATTGGGCGTTGGCAAAGGAGCAGTGGGGCCAGGTCGTCGAGGCGCTGGAACTGTGCGACAAGGCGCTTGCGATGCAGGCCGACCCCGCATACTCCGCTCTGAAGGCGCGGCTCGTTCAGCGGCTCGGGGATAGTTCCGGCGGCCTCTCAATCGCATCGGAGGCGCTGCGGAGATTCGCTCCGGTGCCCCGCCAGAGCGATTTCGAACTTTACTGGTTCGGAATGGCAGCCCGCATCTCCGGAGAAGAGCAGCTCTGGAAGGAGGCAGATCGCGAAACTCGTAGCCGTGCCGCCCGTCCGAATGCGCGACCCGCGGTCGCCGGAGATTTTCCGGATCGCGAGCAAACCGCAGGGGAGGAAGACTAATGGGCTGGCTTATACCGCGCGACGAATTGACCCCGGAGCAGATTCGCGCCCTCGAACTGCGAACCAACGAACATCGCGTCATTCTGGGCGCGCCGGGATCCGGCAAGACGCAGATCCTCTTGCACCGGGCGCGCTACTTGAGCGAAGAACTCGGGGTTGGCCCAGATCGATTCCATATCTTCGTGTACACGAAGGTCCTGCGCGCCTATATTCAAGATGCATTGGCTGAATTGGGCTTTCCTGACGAGTGCGTCACCACGCTAGATGATTGGTGCGTGCGGATGCACAAAAGCCACATCAGCTCGGTTCTGCCGAGGAACGGGAAATGGGCCGATTTCGCAGCTGTACGCAAAGCGGTCCACAAGTTGGTTAAGGGCCGAGCCCTATTCGATTTCGTGCTGGTGGATGAAGGGCAGGATTTGGATCCCGAGGCCTTCGCCCTGATTCGAGGCCTGGCTCCGCACGTCACCGTGGCGATGGACCACAAGCAACAGATTTACGACGAAGGTAGCGGAGAGGTCGAGATTATCAGGGCACTGGGCCTACGGCGCAGCAATCTGACGCTCCTGGATGCTTTTCGATGCTGCCCCTACATCGTGAGGATCGCCGCGGAGTTCATCCCGGACCGTGCGGAGCGGGAAGCGTTTCTGAATCAGGGCCGCACGGCGCAAACCGAGATCCAAACGCCGCTCCTCTACGAGGCGGCGGATTTTGATGACGAGAAGGCGCGGCTGATCGAGGTTCTGCGCGAGCGCCAACTTGTGGATCGGAGCATTGCGATTCTGTTTCCACTGAAACGTCAGACTGAAGGGTTTGCGGAAGGCCTCCGCGCGGAGGGGATTCCGGTCGAAACCGTCAAGAACGACGCTCTGGATTTCTCGACTCCCCTTCCGAAGCTCCTCACGTTTCACAGCGCCAAGGGCTTGACGTTCGATTCCGTGTTGATGCCCAGGCTGGTAAAGAACAGTTTCGCTGGGCCGATGTCAAAGCGGACCGAGCGTCTCCTGTACGTCGGACTGACGCGCGCGACCAAATGGCTCTATATGAGTGGGACTCGGGGCGCGATGCTGCCAGAACTGGATCGAATCCGCAGCCTGGCCGATGAAGATCCACCCGTAATTGCAGTGCAGCACGAACGGCCAATTGTGGCCGTGCCGTCGCAGGCTGGCAGGACCGACGATGACAGTTTTGATATTTTCTAGCCGGACTGCCCGGCGCAGCCTGGTATTGCGGACTACGGTTCTACGCGGTGAGAAATGAGGTTTGTCTGTCCACAACCGGTTTCGTGGTCCGAGGTCCACTGCGCACTCACGCGGGCCTGGGAAGAGAGTGAAAGAGAAGGGCCGCCGCCACCTAAACCGCTGATTTTGGCTGGCTGGATTTCCACAAACGATGTGGAGAAAGCTCAACGGTGGCAGGAGACAGTGGCGTGGGCAAGAGCCCACAACCTCGGGCGTCTGGTAGAAGCGCGAGAACAGGACGGATATTGCGTCGAGGCGTTCACAACTTATGAAGTGGGTCCGTTTGGTGGGCCACTGCACCTGCCCTGGAGCTTCGACTCCAAGCCCACGCCTGACGCAGGGAGCGTCCGGACAGCGCTGGCAGTCTTGGTAAAGGATTGGCCGACCATTGTTGGCTCGGAGGTGGGCAGGATGACTAAGCCGCTACGGCTCACCGGCAAGAAGAGGCGGCGGCTGGTGGTGGAGGCGGCTGCGGAGCAGGCCCCGCCTTGGGGCGGCTGGGATTATCTCGCTTCTGGTGAAGAAAGGCGAGCCTTCACTCGCCTGCGGTCTGCAATCAACCAAGCGATTGCGCCGTTGGAAGTTGATCACATCGACTTCGAGCCTTCTGCCGACTGGACCGGCTTACTTGAATGAACGACGAGAAGAAAACAGGCGCTGCCGCTACTAGCTCACCGGCTCCGGCGAGGACGCCACCGGCATCTTTAAGCGCCGTAGATCGTGATCGCGTAAAGGCGCAGATGCGCCGTTGGCAGGACCGGGTACTCGACCTGACGAAGTCGAATCCGTTGATTGGGCTGAACCGGTCTCGCGTGGCGAAGCTCCTGGCCATTGAACCAGACCTGAATGAGATCTTTACCGTTTTCGCGCTCGATGAAAAGCAACTCCGGATGCCGCTCGTCCGCAAGCGGTCCCAACAGCCGCAACGATCGCTGCCGCTCGCGCCTGACGAAGATCCCGATCTCGTGGTGGAACCTGGTGACATTTCGTTCGAGGCAAAGCCCCTCGACCTGATGCGCCGGCTCCGGCGTATTCACGACAATGCACGAACGACTCTGGAGGAGCGTGGCGTCACGACATTGTATCTGACACTCGGCGCTCTCCGATGGAAGGATGATCTGTTCGGCGATTCCACCAGCCCATTGTGGATGGTCCCGTGCGAGTTCGAGAGCAAAGGTCCCGACGCGCCCCTTAGACTCTGCATCGCCGATGAGGATGCGCAGGTGAATCCCGCCCTTGAATACTACCTGCGCGAACGCCACAAGATCCAACTCCCGGAGATCCCGGACGAACCGGACGACCAATCACTCGCCAAATTCTTGCGGAGCATCCGCCGCGCCGTTCAAGAGCAGCATTGGGAGGTCACTGAAGAGGTCTGGCTAAGCACTTTTTCATTTGAGTCACTGGTCATCTACCGGGACCTTCGGGAGCTCGTGGATGCGGCGGCGGCCCATCCCGTTGTGGCAGCACTGTCCGGCGCAACCAGATCGGCTGGCAAATCCGAATCCCTGCCGCACGACCTCGACTCGCTCGCGATGCCAACCACTATCCCGATTCCCGTGTTGCCGACGGATTCCAGCCAACTGGCGGCGCTCACGCTGTCATCAATGGGTCACCACGTTGTGGTGCATGGGCCCCCAGGTACCGGCAAGAGCCAGACGATTGCAAACCTGGTTGCCGATGCGCTCGCCAGGAACAAGAAGGTGTTGTTCGTCAGCGCAAAGATGGCAGCGCTCAACGTCGTCTATGATCGGCTCAAGCAACTTGGGCTGCAGGACTTCTGTCTCGAAGCCCATAGCACCAAGGCCGGGAAGCAGAAAGTGATCGACGAACTCCGGCGAACACTTGAGGCCGAAACAAACCGTGATGGAGATGCGCTGGAGCGGGAACTACAGATGCTGCTCCACGTTCGTGACGAGCTCAATGCTTACGCGCGCGAGCTGCATGCGGCCGTTCAGCCACTCGGGTTGTCGATATACCGCGCCAACGCGCGCCTGGCGCAATTGCATGACATTCCGGACGTTCGCGGCCCGTTGCCGTGGCCGAATCCACTGGATGCATCCAGGGATGATTTCGACCAGCGCGTCCACGCTCTCCAAGACCTCGCCGGCAATGCGGCCGTTTTCGATCAACGTGCCAGCCATCCGTGGTATGGCTTCTCGCCCACAGGATTTGGGCTGCCAGAGCAGGAGAGCCTTGAATCCGTTCTGTGGACCATCGAGGATGCTGAAAAGCAGATCAATCCTTTGGCAGAACAAATCGAGAGTCTGGTTCCGGGAGCGCGTTCGCTCTCATTGAGCAATTGGGTACTCTTGTCGAGCGCACTCGTGGCGGTCGCCGAGACCGAGAGATTGCCCAATGACTGGTGGAAGCAAACTGAAGATCGGCTCGCGCAACTGGCGGAATTATTTGCAAAAGCTGCCGGTCTTCGTGCTGAGCTCGACAGTCTTATCGCCGAGATTCGCGCAGTAATCGATGGGGTGCCCAAGAATCTGGCGACCTTTCTAGCGCCCGTTCTAGGCCGCTTTGGTGCCTGGCATGCTTTCGCAAGGCCGGCGTATTGGAAGTGGCGGGCGCAGGTGCAAACAGCCCTGTGTCCCGGAATCCGGTTCACGCGCGAGCGGATCGCCTCCGTCTGTACCAAATGCCGCCGCGTGATAGAGATCGAGCGATGGTTCGACGAGCAGAACTCAGTTATCACCCAATACGTCGCACCGGGGTTAATGGAGAGTGGTGCGGTTCTGGCAGGCATGGCCAAATCATTCACCATTGCTGGGCTTTTCAAGCGCAGTCTTGCCGCCGTTGGCAGGGAGGCGCCGGAGACGCTGTGCGTGGGCGCAGAGCTCAGGTGCGCCGTAAAGGAAATCCTTGGGTTGGTCTCCAGCCCGAATTTGCAGGCAGCGGTGCAGCGAGTTGATTCCGATTGGCCGGTTGGCTACATTCGGTCCGAGATGGCGAGCCGCACGCCGCTGCCCGAGATTGCACAGAAAGCGGCTTGCCTTCGGGGATTGATGTGCCGCGCGCGGGAGTGGGTATTGCTGGATCGCGCAGTTCAGCGCTGCAAATCGGGTGGGTTATGTGGCTTCCTAGAGAGCTTTGGGCCAGTAAGTGCGGCCGATGCTCCGCACATTTTCGAGCGGCGGTTTCTCAGGCTCTGGTTAAGCAGTGCCCTAGATCGGAGTCGAGTACTGGCGGGCTTCACGGAGGCCAAGGGCTCAGATCTGCTCGAAAAATACCGTGATCTTGATGGGCGTGTACGGCGCCTAGCCATTGCGCGGGCGCAGATGACCGCATCCTCGGCTTCCGCCCGAGTTCGGGCGGCGGAAGACGTGACCGAAGGCGCAAGCGAGGTCGGTATCCTAAGGCGCGAATTGCAGAAGCGAAAGCGGATCAAGCCGCTGCGGAAGCTGTTCGCCGAAATTCCTCACGTCCTGCAGGCGTTGAAGCCATGCCTGCTCATGAGCCCAATCTCCGTCTCCACGTTTCTAAAGCCTGACGTGTTTCACTTTGATCTTGTAGTGTTCGACGAGGCGTCCCAGTTACCCACGGCTGAAGCGGTACCCGCAGTGCTTCGGGCGTCACAGGTCGTAGTTGCTGGCGACCGGAACCAGTTGCCGCCAATGTCTTTCTTTGAGGCATCTCTCACGCCCGAAGAAGAAGATGAAGATAATGGCACCGAGGGCCAGACCCCGCTCGATTCGCTCCTCGACGAGTGCGTCGCAGTGGTCCCTGTATTCCAGGAATCCGATCTCCGTTGGCATTACCGTAGTAGAGACGAGCGGCTCATAAAGTTCTCTAACCATTTCTTCTACGAGAACAAACTCATCACATTCCCGGCCGCAAATAGTGCTGCTCGCGGACAGGGCGTCCGTCTAGTGAGCGTGCCTGACGGCATCTACGACCGGGGCCGAAGTCGTATGAACAGGCCCGAGGCGCGCTCGGTCGCGCGGTTGGCGATAGAGCACTTTGATCAACACCCGGACCGCTCACTGGGAATCGTGTCACTGAATCTCAGTCAGAAGGAGGCCATCGAGGACGCCATTGCCGAGGCGTTACTAGCACGGCCGGACCTCGCCCACTTCTTTGACCCAGGAAGCCGTTCGGAAGCCGTGTTCGTGAAATCTCTTGAGAATGTCCAAGGAGACGAGCGGGACACCATGATAATCAGCGTCGGGTACGGCAGAGATCATGCCGGTGGGATCAGTATGAATTTCGGTCCGATCAACATTGAAGGTGGGTGGCGCCGCTTGAACGTTCTTGTCACAAGGGCCAAATGGGAATGCATCCTGGTCGCGAGCCTCCGGTCACAGGACCTTTCGGGTGTGAACCCGAACAACCGGGGTGCGGTCTCGCTGCGCAACTTCCTGGAATTTGCGGAACGGAATGGCGAACTTCCGGTTGAGGCAGCGGTCCGGACGAACGCGGAGACGGATGAGTTCGAGGAAGCCGTGCGGGCTGCCCTGGTCGACCGCGGGCTGAAAGTGGACATGCAGGTCGGAGCCAGTCGTTATCGCATCGATTTGGCGATCCGCGATCCACGCGAAGAAAGGCGGTACCTTCTCGGGGTTGAGTGTGACGGTATCGCGTACCACAGCGCCAGGACCGCGCGAGACCGCGACTTGCTCCGCCAGTTGGTTCTCCAGCGTATGGGATGGCGCATCCATCGGGTCTGGTCGACGGAATGGTTTCACGAACGCGACCGGGCCATCGCCAGCATTCTCAGAAGCGTAGAGCAGGCGCAGAGGGAGCCTGTCGATCATCCCATATACGCGCCGCCCGTGGTTGATCCCGCACCCACGGCACCGAATCGATCCTCAGGCGGAGAAATACGTCGAGCGCCGGATATCCAGCGCAGGTACAAACCTGGCATTCCGTATACGCGCTTCCAGCCGCGTCATTGTCTGAACCGCGACTATCTGCTCGATGCCAATCAGTCAGCCATATTGGCGGAAACGATATCGGAGTTAGTGCGCGCCGAAGGGCCGATCCATCACGATTTGATTGTGGAGCGCCTCAAGGAATCACATGGCGTCGCCAGGGCCGGCTCGAACGTACAGTCCAACATTGAGCGTGCTCTGCGTTCGGCAGAGCAAAGCCGCCACATTACACGCGAGTCCGAGTCGCCCTTCTATTTCATGCCGGAGCACGATCTCGAATCCTTCCGGCTGCCTGCGGATTCCGCCAAGCGGCCAGTCGAGCAGATCGCGCCACGAGAGATCGCACTCGCGATTTTATATCTCGTTGAAGATCAGTTTGGGATATTCGAAGAATCTCTGCCGGCGGCCGTTGCACGGCTCTTTGGCATCGACCGATTGCGAGCCGAGGGCGCTGCGATGATCGAGTCCGCTATCGAAGGTCTGGTCGCTCGGTCCTTGCTCCGCCGCAGTGGAATGCAGGTACATCTAGCGTAGTCCGCCCCTTCATGGTGCCCCTTCGCTCTTCGTGTCTGCAGCCCGCCTTGGAGATAGGCGGCGATGGCGATGGCCTCCAAATCCGGATTTCCTGTGCATCTGCATCGAGCCGCACTTTGGCTCCACGTCCGCGCGCAAGGCGGACAATACCGCATCATGACGGAGCGCATCGCCTTGCATTGGCGGTAAGCATGTGGCGAATTCCGCTTTGACCTTCCTTCAATTCCCGGATATCAGCGCCCATCTGACGCTGCCCGTCGCGCAGGGCGCGCAGGTGTTCAAGGACAAGGTTATGCGGTTCTTCAGCCATGGACTCAAACTCTCGTGTTTTCAGACCACAGTAGCAGGGAATGGTTAACTTTCCGAGAAGAATTAAGGGCGCGAGCTTGAACGAGCGGCGGTATGGTGTTTCAGCGGGGGCTAAGACCCTGAGAATCAACGAATGTGTGATGTTGCGTGTGTCGAATCGTGCCGGATGCCGCCTGGATTCGAGGTTGTCAGTGCCATGGGTCGATCATGCTGGGCGTGGCTTGTCACAGATCATCGGCGGTGCCTGCCGGTAGCCGGCTGCCGAGTCTCTTTGTCCACAGGGTTTGAAGCAGCTCCTGCGCCGCGGGGCGTCGCGAGAGGCAATATGGAGTCAAATACGACGCGCATATTTACTGAGCAGCCTGTTTGGCAGTGACCCAGAGACGATTTAGATGCGCACCAATCCCGGCAGCGTTTCTCCCGGTTCGGCCGGCAGCTCCGAAGAATCGCCAGGGTAACCGCAGGTGCAGTCGTCACCATCATCGGTATCACCATCATCATCTACTGTGCTGCCATTTTCGGCTTCAGCAAATGATGGGGCAATCGGTATGATAGCTATCGCTCCCGTGAGCCGGTTGAAGCGGACAACTGCAGAGTCCGTCACTTCGATACGCCACAGACCGGGCCAAACCAGCAGGCCGATGGCGGCGACCAGAATCCACTTCGCCTTCATGTTGAAGTTCTCCTTTCACATCGCCGCGCAGGGGCGCGGGACCCTGCCGGGGATAAAGTACTCCGATCGTGCACCAGAAACTGGATACGCACAGCCCTTCTGCGGATCGATGGGCATCTGTACGAGACTGCCAGGAATGGCAAACGATCCTTCAAAGTAGATTGAATGCTTTTTATACAGTCTGGCGACGAATGCCGCCCAAACGGCGCCAGCGACGTTGCCACCGGTGAAACCTTCATCCATACGCAGTGCGCAACCGGAGTCGCAGGCGACGACCACAACTACGACGAGGCGAGGGTGCATGAGCACGGCCCAGTTCGAATTCGTCCCGGTCCCTGTTTTGCCACTCACTTGAGCTGAATCGGGCAGGCCGGCTACGCGCTTGCCGGAACGTAGTGTTGCGCCGGTTGTATCGATATCGCCGGTAACACTGCGGCTGGCCTGAAGGACAATCGCCGAGGCGAGCGGATCGAGTAGGTCTTCCGATTCCTGTTTCACGACTACATGCTCACCAGGCGAGCGCACTTCGCGAACAAATCTCGCTCGCGGGCGTCGGCCACCATTAACCAGCGCACCATACGCTTCGGCCACTGAAAGCGGCGCTGCTTCAGCTCCTTTCCCACCGCCGAGCAAAACAGGACCTTCCATCTTCGGCTGAATTTTGAAAGCGCGTGTGAGTATATTCAATGCCCGGGACAAGCCCAAACGCTTGCCGACTGACACGACGGCTTTATTTGAAGATCGTGCAATCGCTTCTCGAAGGACCAGGGGCCCGATGGAGTGATCGGCCGGTGACCAATCCCCAATCCAGCCATCATCAAGGTCGATACGAGTGGCCGCCGTGAATGGCTCACCGAAGTACGTCAAATTGGCAAGGGCCTCCGTGTAGATGGGAAGCTTCACAACGCTGCCGGGTTCGTAGACCTGAAGCGCACGATTCAAGCCTGACGTGCGATAGTCTGTTCCGCCAACCAGGGCGACGACGTCACCGGTAAACGGATCGAGCGCTACAATCGCACCGTCGAGGTGACGATCGGGCCCGGCCACTGGCTGCCATTGCGCGACGACCTCGGTCAGGGCTTCGCTGGCGGCGCGCTGGGCATCTGGATCAACCGTCAGTATTACGTCGCAACCTTCCGGTAAGTGACGGAGTTCCGAATGGCGGGCGCGAGCGGCATCAAGGAAGTATCCATAGAGTTCGCGCGAGTCCCCGATGTCCGGCGGCGGCGGCGGTATGATGACGGGCTCAGACGAAGCACGGCGGATCACCTCTTCGGAGTATCTGTCTGGCCACTCCTCATGCATTCTGCGCAGCACACGGTTTCGGTAACGCTGCATCGTGGTCACATCCCCGGCGAAAGCTTCGAGCAATTGCTTGGGACGCGCGAAGAGGCCGGCAATGCTGGCCGATTCGGCGAGCGATAGCTCGCGCAAGCCCTTGCCGTAGGTATAGTAGGCGGCGGCCTTTACACCGACCAGAGCGAAATGGTCACGCCCCGCTCCAGAGTAAATGGAATTTGAATAAAGGAGAGCAATCTGCTCTTTGGTGAAGAGGCTTTCGAGTGCCATCGCTGCAAAGGCCTCATTCACCTTGCGCAGAATCGTGCGGTTACGCGACCGAATCACAACTTGTCGTGCTGTCTGTTGGGTCAGGGTGGATGCGCCTCTGCCTCTGATCAGCCGGGGCAGTAATGCATAGAAATCAATTCCAGCGTGGTGTTCGAACCGCTTATCCTCCGACGCAATAATCGCGTCCAACATGATCGAATTCCTCAGCTCATCATCAGTCGCACTGAACCGCCGCGCGCTGTCCGGGCCCGATGTCCAGAAGATCTCTTCGCGCAGAATGGACTCGGCAGATCCAGCCGGAGCCGCCACATAGCGAACGTTCGTGAGTGGGCCCCGCCCGAGCAGGTCCAAGTTCCGGACGTACTGTAATTCAAGTAGATAAAGGACCGCAAAGGCCAGTACGAACGTGGTGAACACCACCGCGATGTATTTCAACATGCGCTCATTCAGCATGGACCTCCTCCCGCTGGGCAGACCGAATCGGCGGCTCCATCAGCGTCCAAGTCACGCGTACACGCGCTCGATTCTTCGCAGGGCTTCGGTTGCTATTCCCGCGCTGTGCAGTCGGGGCCCTTCTCAGGCGGATCGCACCGTTCAGCAGCAGTGAAGCCGCGAAGATCAGGCTGGCAGGTATTGGTTGCCGAGCCTCCATCGAACAAATCACAACAAGTAGCCCAGCGGCTGCGAGAGCTGCAAGGGCATAAATCCAACCAATAAAAGACCTCAACATTCGTGCGCCTCCCTATTCTGTGATTGCGGGATTCGGTCTTCGGTGATGGTCACCGCAATCACGAGCGGTCCAGAATCAAGCTGCGGTAACAGCGATTCGTTAGGATCGATTACCATGCCATCATTGCTTTGGAACTGAGCAATCACAATCTCCCGATCGAGACGCTTCGATACCGATTCGATAAGGACCTCGATTTGGGCCGAGAGGTCCTCGATCCGGAAACTGGCATGTGTGGCCTCGACACGCCAGGCACCGGAAAATCCAATCGGATCGATGAAGTATTCCAGTTCATATGTTTTCCAGGCCGAGAGCGATTCGCGTACTTCACGGCACCATTCCCGGCGGCGCCGGATTCGATCGGCGATTGGAATGGCCTTCCCGGCCATCAGCCAGGTGAGGAGGGGTAGCACCTCAAGTAGCAGGCCAACCGCCACGGATAGAAGACCGTCCGGCGTTCGCGTGTGAACCGCGCTCCACCATAGGCTGACGGCTCTGGTACTGATCTGCGGCTTCTCGGCGGGTGAGGGGTTTTCGATCAGTGCCTGTACTGAAGCGGGGAGTTTAGCCCGAGCCATCCGAATCTGATCAAATTGTTCCGCGAGGAGCCTGTCGGCATCAGGTGACGGATCAAGCGGAAGTGGCTGCAGTTTGAAAATGATCGTACCTGCTTCGGACAGGCCCTTGACTTCGGCAGCCAAAGCGTCACGACTCTCTGTGCCTATCGCCTGGCCGGCGCGTGTGGCATCGCGCAGGCGCCGTACTTCGGTGCGCAACCGCTCCGTTGCACCCGGCAAGCGGGCTGCGACCTGTGCGTTCAACTTGTCCTTCACCCGGGCCACAGTTTCCCGGTTCTTGTGATACACGTCCGAAACTTGCTTCGCGCCAACTTCGTTCGCCAGTGTTTCCCTGTGTGTGACGAACTGGTTGAGTGAATTTGCGGCCACACACAGGACGAAGAAGACAGCCGCGACAAGGTGAACCAGGATCGGATTCTTCTCGCCTCTTGGCCCATACCAGACCAGGACTACGTCTTTTTCCGCCGCCCACGATTTGAGGGCTACGGCAAAGCCGAGCATTCCCATGAGCCATTTCAACTTTTCACCCTCAATGACGGTGAAGCCGGAAATCGTCATGATTAAGGCGGGGATTTTCATCATTCCGGCGAGGACTGCGTAGAATTGCCAAGGAAGATGAAAGAAGGGCCCGCCTTGCGGCACGCGCGCGATTCTAGTAGGCATCATTCACACCTCTCGATAACCGTGACCTCTCGATTGGCCAGTGTCCCGTGTTACGGGGCACCTCCCTGTTCTGCCAAGCTCCAGCTGCACTCTTCACAGAGCCGATAAGCGCCGCATGTATACACTGCCGACGCGCCACATCCGCACAGGCCGAGTGGAACCTGCGGCAGAGCGGGTACGTCCTTCGTCCCGAGGTCAACAAGCGAATTCGCCACAGAGTTGTTCATGAACGGATTTTCATCCGTTTCGGCTCGCAACTTGAGCTTTATGCGGATGTATGCGGCGCTATGCAGAATCTGGGCGCCAATGGGTCCCCTGCGGCGTATGTGGCGATCTGGCGCATAAACCCACATGGGCCACATATGTGAACATATTTCCGCCCATCGGACCGTGAAGCCCTGGGTGCCTACCGGTTCGACCTCACATATGTGAAGCCCGAGCCCCAGGGTTGTGTGATAGTCGAGAGTGGAATCATATTCATGGAGGCATTCCGTGACACAATCTCGGCGATCAACAATCCTTTCCATTGCGTGGCTGGCGCTGTTCACCACCGCCCTCGGCGCTCAAACGAACGGGCAGGGGCCAAAAGGCCCAACCACGATCGGTGTCATCACGATAGAGACGGGCGGTTCGGCTGACTATGGAACGTATACAAAAAATGGCCTGGAATTGGCGCGTACTGAAATGCGCGATGGCGGCATCCGGCTAGTAACGAAGGACAGCAAGGAGAACCCTCAGGAAGCAGTGCGCGTATTCAAGGAGCTCCAGGCTGAAGGGGCGCCACTGGTTATCGGTCCGTTTACGTCAACCGAAGCACGCCTGGTGGGAGCGGAAGCCCAGCGGGTCGGGATGGTGATGATCACGACGTCGGCTACCGCGGACGAATTGGGGACTATCGGTGACCACGTTTTCATGATGCTGCCCCCGAATAACCGCCAGGGGTCTGATCAAGCGGCGTTCGCGCGAGATAAACTCAGCGCTACGCGCGCGGCAATATTGTACAGACAGAATGCCTACGGGCTGAGCCTCAGAGCGGGATTCGTCAAGACCTTTAAGGCAAAAGGGGGGCAAGTCACCCGGGAAGAAGCCTTTCCCGACAACGCGGAGGAATTCCGCGATCATTTGCGGGTACTAGCAGCAGGTCGACCTGACGTGCTGTTCATTGCGGCTCATGACAAAGACACAGGTCGCATCCTACGTCAAGCCAAAGAGATACGTTTTCCGGCTACGAAATTTCTGGGTGGAGACGGCTCCATGAGCCCGGCTATGATCGAGTTGGCGGGCGATACAGCCGAAGGCAGTATTTTCAGCAATGTTGCATCACTCGATCCGAACTTCAATCGCCTCTATCGCGAACGCTTCGGCACAGATCCCAGCGGTTACTCGGCTACCGCATACGATGCGCTGAAAATCGTTGGCGAGCTCGTGCAGAAGGGCATCACAACCTCACAAGGGCTCCAGAAGGCCCTCATTGGACTTCAAGGCCACGCTGGCGCCAGTGGTTTGACGAAATTCACGCGACAGGGCAAATCGTATTGGTGCCTGGATAAGCAATATCGCCAGTACGAGGTGAAGGGCGGCAAGTTCGAGCTGATTAAATAGTTCCCGCCCATGATCCCGAGCATAGTGGATGGAGTTATCGCCAGCAGCGCAGTCGTTTGCCTCGCCCTGGCTTACGGCATCACATACGGCATGCTCGGCGTCATGGATTTGACGCTGAGCGCCCGCTTCGCCTCGGCAGCATTTGCGAGCTGGTGGGTCGCACAGACATTCTACGCCAGCAAAAATCCCGTATTTGCGCCGGCAGTATGGATTGGTGCCATCGGCGGCGCGACTATCCTCACAGTACTCCTGTGGATGGCGATGGCTCCACTCACGCGACGTGCGCCGCTGGTCGTCTTAATCGGATCGCTCGGTCTGGTAACGATGACAGAGGCTGGGTTCCAGGCTGTTTTCGGGACGACGGCCAAAGTCTTTACCGGTTATCCCACGGAAACCGGCGTGTTCTTTATGGGCACCACCGCAACACCGCTCCAATTGACAGCCGCGGGATACGCGATTCTCGCAGTACTGTTAACCGCCATCGTGCTGGCTAATACCGGTTTCGGAGATAAACTCCATGCGATCGCCGAAGATCCCGAAGTGGCCCGATGCGTGTTTGGGCTCAACGTCGCCAAGCTTACGCGGCAGGCGATTCTTTTCACAGCGCTCCTTATCGGCCCCGCTGGCATGCTTTACGCCGTCAGCCATGGCGCGACAGCGGTTACCGGGCATAACTTCGGGCTGATCGCCTTCATATCTACGATTGTTGCTGGCCGCCGAAGGCCACTGGCCGCGGCCGGAATCGCCCTGGTACTGACGGTGCTCGGGACTGTTTTTACGCGCTGGAACATGGCCGAATGGATAGCCTTCACGACCGTCACATGCAGCGTGGTGATCATGGCTCATCAACTGATCCAAAGGCGCAAACTGACAGTGCGCGCCCGGGCCGCCCTCTACGGCACAGCACTCGTCGGGGGAATCGTTCTTGCCGAAGCTTTGGCCAATTTTGCTTTGCGGACTCTTCCCGAAGGTGGCCAGTCTTATCACATTCCGTCAGCGTATCAGCCCTTATTCCCCTACCTCGTCATAGGTGTGGCGCTTCTGTGGCGACCAAAAGGGATTTTTGCCGACTCAAAAGAACGGATGGTTTGACGATCATGGTATTGGACCAAATCTTGATTGATTGGGCTCACCTAAGTATTTTGACCTTGGCAATAGGTTTTCTCCTTCATGAAGTAGGAATGCTGTCGCTGGGGCATGCGGGGTTATTGCTCACAGGTGCATATTGTTGGGCGCTCTGGGCCCGCGGGGACTTGTCCTTGGTGAGCGCACTTTCTGCGGCTGCGGTCTTTCTCCTCCTTATGGCCCTTACTTCACTTCGTGTTCAGGATGACATATTTGCTGTAGTAACACTTGCGCTCGCGGAGGCCTTGCGCTTCTTCGTGCTCGGCGCCTACGAACTGACCGGTGGCAGCGTCGGCTTGGGACCCGTTCCTCGAAGTGACTGGGTAGCATCATCCCACGGTGCGCAATTACTCGCACTGGTGACCGGGACTGTTGTGGTCTCTGTTGCTGTATTGTTACTCGCAAGATGGCCGGGCGTGGTGCTGGGCTCAATTCGGGATGGCGAACTTTTGTCACAGGGTATCGGCATCAATACCGGGTTGACTCGTTTCATGGCCTTCGCCCTGACGGGTGTCGTTGCTGAGGTGGTCGGCGGTTTACAGGTTGCCTATTTCGGCGTGGCGACGCCACAAATGGGGGAACTCGACGTCTCGCTTCAGTCGGTAGCGGCTGCGATGCTGGCATGGCCGATGTGGCGACAGGGTCGGCCCGGACGTTCAGCCATTGGGTTCTTGCTGGGTGCCGGCGCCATTACAATAGCTCCCCCGCTCCTACGGCAACTGATCCGCGAGGGCGTTGACGTTGCGGTGCTTCGGCAGGCGCTATTTGGTGCGCTCCTCTTCGGATTGGTTCACCCCCGATCACCATTTTCAAGACTCTTGGAGCGCTCGTGAATATATTGGACTGTAGCGGCGTCACTTGCAGATTTAATGGCACGCTTGCACTCGACCACGTTGACGTCACGGTTGGGCCCGGCGAACTCGTGGGCGTAATCGGTCAAAACGGTGCCGGAAAGACAACGCTCCTGAACGCTATTTCCGGGATCGTGCTGCCGCAGACGGGTCGAGTACGGCTAAACGGTGTTGATGTGACCAGGCGGTCATTCCGCCAAAGGGCGGCTGCTGGTTTGGTTCGTAGTTTCGAGGACACGGGAATCTGGAAAGATCTTCCTGTCGTCGATAACGTAAGTCTCGGTGGGTACGGTCAACCTCTTGAGGAGGCGCGGCGTCTTGCCACGCGTGTATTGGCATCCGTTGGTCTTTCCGACCACCTACACGAAGCAGCCGGTACTTTGTCAATTGGACTCCGGCGACGGATGGAACTCGCGAAGATTCTACTGCGGAAGGACGTTACGGGCGCGTCGGCGCTCATCGTTCTCGATGAGCCTATGCGCGGTTTGGACGAATCAGCAAAAGCCGTCATGGTGGATCTGCTGCGCGAACATCTGGTTGGCCGCTGCGCCGTATTGATGGTGGAACATGATCGGGAGGTTGCTGAGAAGTTATCATCCAGGCTCATTTACCTGCAAAACGGAAGAGTCTCGTTATTGCCCGCCAGGGAGATGGTGGGCCCATCAGGATGGGCAGGCGGTGAGCGCATTCAGGTGGACCAGTCGGCACCCAGTGTGCGGTTGCGTGACGTTCATGCAGGGTACAGCACCGAGGATGTTCTCAAAGGCGTTGATCTTTCAGTAGGGCGCAACGAGGCAGTGCAAATTGTCGGGCCGAATGGTGCGGGGAAATCGACCCTTCTGAGGGTACTCGTTGGCGGCGTTGAACCTCGGCGCGGCACGATCGAAGTTTTCGGCAAGAACATCGGTCCGACACACTCACGGCTCCGACTGGGAATCGGGTATGCTCCGCAAGGGGGGCGTCTCGTGCGCTACCTGCCTGTGCGGACGCACATCGAATTGGCGCAAAAAGCGGCCACAGGGCGTGTGAACCTGAATCTGCAGGGGAGGTTTCATGAAATGTTTCCGGAGGTGAAGGTGCTGATGCCGCTGCGATGCGGCGAACTCTCGTCTGGGCAACGGTCGCTGGTTGCGCTCTGGACAGCCATCGCCACTGAGCCGGTCGTACTTGTCGCCGACGAGCCTGGAGCCGGCCTGGCTCCGGACCTGCGGCGGCGGATTTATGATTTCCTTCGCTCGGAGTATCTTAATGACGGCCGCAGCTTGCTGGTTGTGGAACACGGAACTCGCTTGCCATGGGCCCGCCCGGTGTCATTGTTGCATGGGCTGGCCGTCGAGGGTTTACTCTAAACTGTTAGGAATCACACTTCGTGCCTCAGACAACCATTAGGAAGAGCCCAATAGCCCAAACGGCGATTCAGGCGCCTCCGGCTGCCGCTGCTCCGGTCTGTTTTATATGGCCGCCGGCCTATTATCCCTGGCATATACCGCCCGGCATCGCGTACCTGGCGGGCTATTTGAAGTCCCATCGGATACCTGTCCGGGTGATTGACGCGAACGTGCAGGCGTTAGAGCACGTGCTTTTGCAGGGACCGGAGAACCGCAGCGATACTCTTGCCGCAATAGCGGCTCTGCGCGATCGAAGAACAGTCCTGTCGTGGCGATCATACCAAGACGCAATGGTAATTCTCGCTCGCCAAGCACAAAGCATTTCGGCTAAAGGGCCGGAGCGAATTCGTTTCGAAAGAAATACGTTACGCTATTACCCGGCTTTCGACCCCCGATCGCGCAAGGGACTCCTGGCAGCAGCACATAATATCGAGAGCAATCTTTTCCTGCGTTACTTTCACGAGAATTTGCTGCCTACGATTCGTAATCTGAAACCCGCGGTAATCGGCATATCGGCAACTGATCTTCATCAGCTCCTTCCGGCCACTGTATTGGCGGCTTTTCTGCGACAACAACTCAAAGACGAATGTCCGAATATTGTCTTTGGTGGTAATGTATTTGCCAGAATTCACGAAGTGTTGGCACAGCCGGATGACATTAACGGGGCACTATTCGCCATTTGGGGCGCCGTGATCGTCGGTGAAGGAGAACAATCCCTCCTTCGCTTCACCGAGGCGGTGCTAGAGGGCGGGTGCTGTGAGTCCATGGAGGGCTTGATCCGGCCCGGCTCCGAACGTCCGCAACATCGCACGCCTATAAACCTCAACGAGCTCACGGCGCCCTTGTGCGAAGGTATGACACCTCTGACACCGGAGATCTCGGTGCCTCTCAATATCTATCGTGGATGTTATTTAGCCGGGTCGTGCGGTTTCTGCGATATCAACCAGGGCTACGACAGCATTTGGTCAAATAATATGCCTCGCCTGTCTAACGTGGACCGCAGGCTTCGAAGCATTGATCGTGTGGTCGAAGATGTTCGCGAGTGCGTGCACAAGTATGGAACTCGTTTATTCAGTTTTACAGACGAATGGTTTCGTGTAACCGAAATGCTGGAACTTGCGGATCGATTAGCTTCGGAACGACTCTTTGTTGCCTGGGATGCTTATGCCCGCCTTGAACCGAAATTCGCGGATCCGGCCGTGGCAAAACGGCTCGCGCGCGGTGGCGCGCGGTTTTTGCAGTTCGGACTGGAGAGCGCGTCGAGGCAGCTACTGAAACTCGTCGGAAAGGACACCGATCCTCGAACAGGCGCGAAAATTTTTCGCGCCCTGAGCGCTGCGGGGATCTGGTGCCACGTGTTTGTCATCGTCGGTCTCCCCGGCGAGACCCTTCATGACGCTCTCTTGACCGCGGGATTCCTGCTTGAACACGGTGATGCTATTTTCACGATCAAACCGACGCGGTTCCGGCTTTCCCGACATTCTCCGTTTGCCGTCAATGGCAAGCCCGTTGGTATCGAAATCGAGGGAGACCGTGCGCAAATCCTGGATCTTGCGCTAAACCTCCCCTTCCGATATGTTCCCGTGTTGTACTGTACGCGGTGTCGTGAAAAGAAAACTCCTTCCATGGGAATGGAATGTCCCACCTGCCGTGACCGTCTCGTGTCGAGGCCTTCTCTGTCCCACCGAGCAGTGAATGCCATGTATACTGCGATCGAACTTCTCGCGGCACGGCACTGGGCCTATCCATTTACAAGCTTATATCCGTATCACCTGCGCCTGTTGTTCAGCGAAGATGAAGCACGTTCCGTAGTGAAGGCGCGATACCGGGAAGTCGATCGTAACCTGGGCCTTTCGGAGGACGAAGTGCGGCAGATCGTCAGGACCTTGGGCCGCCAACTCAACTGGGAAGCAACGCATGTTAAATGGATTCGCGACGTATACGACCGTGCGGAACTATCCCGGCCTATTGAATGGAGCGAATTTGAAGACTTCTCGCGCGCCGCGCGGCATTGGGCGTCTGCGGTCTTTTCAGTTGCTGATGCGCCAGTGGAGGGCCTTGTAGTGTTGCAGTGATCTCATTGCGGGGACAGGCTCCAGCCCCGGATGTTCGTTATGCCTGATACGTCGAATAGATATACGGCTCTGTGGAAGGCGCTCGCAGGGGAGCTCGAAGGCATCACAGCCGAAGAGCTGACGGCCCAGTGGTCTGGCCGTCCGGACCTCCCGACACGCAGGGCAGAGTGGCGTCGCGCAATCGAAAGCTGGACCACGGCCGCAGACGGACCCCTTCGTCGCTGGCTGAAGAGCCGACGTGAGAATTCCGATGTCCTGCAAATACTTGCGAACCTCCCGCCCTTTGCAGAGTACATGCCGGTTCGAGACTTCTTTGCACTTGTCACATCTTACAGTCTGTTCAGGCTGCAGCCATATCGACGCACCATCGTCTGGGACCATCACTATAACAAGGTTGTGCCGGCAAGCTTCATCGAGAAGTTCGTGCTGCAACAAACCTCCGACCTCACCGCTGGCGAGACTGCATTCGCGGTGTTTGCAAGCGAATGCGACGATTACGCCCAAGGTCTGGTGGTAGGCGATGGCTTCTGCAATCTCCGAGGAACGTATTCCATTGTCGACCGGCTCCTGGGAATCCGGAACAATGCCTTCGTGCCAATTCGCAGTACATCGGTAGTTGATGGTAGAAGGGCCCTTCTTGCGCTGCTGGTTGTCTCTCTTCCGGTGCCAAACGTCTTTTCACCCGCGATTTGTCAGCGTTTTTCTGACGTATTGCGCAAATACGAAGAGATCTTTGAGTTCCTGCTGGACGTTGAACAGCGGGAGGAGGTTGCCGCACTTCAGCGGCGCCATCCCGCGTGGCCCGGCGATAGTGGTGCGTTGCTGGATCTGTTCGTGGATCGGCCTGCCCCGCCCGACCAACACCCCGGAGAGGAGAAGCCCAGGAACCGGGATGGACCAGCCGATTGCCCGGCGTTACCGGCCTGCGCCATTGTCACGTGCCAGAATGCTCCGGGCCGCCTCGAAGTTTCTGTGGTCGAATCCGCAATTCAGTTTTCCGCAGGTTACGAGGCGCAGTTTTGTCTGACCGCATCAGAACTCGCATCGTACGGTGTACGCGCATCGGAGGTCCTGGACAACAAGATCATTCTATGTGACGCGGCGTCCCATGGCCTGTGCCTTTTCAGCGCTGGGAAACTGCCAGAAGACGTTCCGGAATATGTGGACGAGCTCCTCGGCGATATTTCCGCAATCGCCGTGAACTCGAGTGAAGGGTTTGAGGGAAAAACTTCGTCCCTCGCGTCCCAACGCCATCTTGAACTGGAACTGCTCAGAGTGCTGGCTAGAGGGCTCCTCTCTTATGTCGCTACCGGCGACGTCAGTGGCCGTAACGAACTGGCGAACCACCTTCAAATCCTTGGCAGCGACGAGCAGCAGGTCAGCCGCCTATTGAAGTATGCCGAGAACCTTCGTCAATGGGCACGGGAGCGCTCCGCCGTCCTGGAGTACCTTCTGCTCACGGTACAGCGGCCATTGCCGGTCTTTGCCAGCCCTCTCGCTCCTCAGAACTACCTCGTCAATATCGAATACCGTCGCGGCGCGGCGAGTCCGGTTCCTTTTTTTGTTCTTGACCCTGAGGACCCCGCGCTTCCTGGGTGGGTCAGGCTGGCCTTTCTTGAGGTCCTGGAGCCGCATAGCCTGGTGTCGTTATGCCGGGCCCTGCTGTTCCTCATCGAATCCTTGCCGCAAAGCGGAAGCCATGAATTTGAAGTTAAGGATGGATTCCTTCTCCAGAAAGCAGGCTCCGACTACGGCGCGCCCAGCCTCGTGCTCTCCTCGCTGTTGCTCCCGACGGGGGCAACATTCGGCGTGGAGCGCGACGGTCGCACTGTTAAGGCGAAGATCACAAGGGACGGAGCCACGATTGTGCTGACATGGACCCTGATCAATGGGCCTCTGCCGCTGGCCATAGCGATTCTAAACCAGCCGCGATCCCGTACGCGTTTGAATGCGACAATCACCGGAGAGTGGTCCGCCCGGGGCTATTTGTTCTGTGACCTTGCGCGTATCAGTGCGGAAGCGGAGGCGATAATGCCCAGTGCCTGGTCCTACAATGGCATTGCCGCTCAGCGCAATGCCGCCGAAGTGTTGCACGCCGTGGCAGAAGTGTCGCCGCAGTTCGTTAGAGCGGTCGATTCGGTGGCTATCGTTCCTCTGCCGTCGCCTTTGGACTCTGAACCGCCGACGCTTCAATCTTGGGCGGGCGTTGCGGGTGAGCAACGCCTCCTGCTGGCGGCGGCATTACAGCGACCACGTGCGAGTCTGCCAGCTATCGGTCCAGAAGAAAAGTGGTCCGATTTGCGCGACGCCGGGACATCGCTGGTGGTCCGGTGCTTTGATGACGAGAGTCCGCCCGACCCGCTGGCGAGGCGCTTTTGCGATCTGATCCGCACGATTCACCACTTGGAACTGGAGCGACAGCTGCGGCAGCGAGACCGGCTGGATCAGGAAATGAAGAGTCGGCGTCAGCACGACCTCGATCCCGCTATCAAGGAAATGGAAGCGGCATTGGCGGACCTTCGACAAGAGAAACACTCGCTGCCGCGTCGGCTGGAATTGGCGTGCTCGGGACTCTTGTCGCGCTATCGCCGGGCGGGACGGTTGAGGTTGGGACCGCAAACGCCGAGCTTCACCTTCGATGATCTCAGGGCCCACGTTGACCACAGTATTGACGAAGCTCGGGTGCGGGCCTGGGAAAAAATCCAAGAGCGCAAACTGCCTATTGAGGCTGAAAAGCTTATAGGCGCACTGTCATTCATCGGCCTCGGTGGTCAGAATGAGTCTGGCGACGACCGGGTGATCTTATTAATGGGCAATTTGCTGGCAAATGCCGGTGTCGCGGCAGCCAAGTATGGCTCAGAAGTGAAGATCGAATTTGAAGACAACTTAGTGCGCATCAAGAATCGTGCGTTGCGCTCTGATTGGGAACCAGCGGCAGCTTTTTTCAACGGCGTTGCGGTTGAGGGCCTTCCGGGCCAGGAGGGTCTAACCGACATCAAGCGGCTCGTTAAGATTCTGGGAATGGTCATTGAAGCTGCCACGGAAGTGGATGCGGACGATCAAAGCTGCGTAGCTGTCATTAGGCTCAGGCCGGAGTACGAAGGATGAAGGACAAGATTGTCATCGTGGACGACACTCTGAAAGATCGCGAGCACCTGGAAAAGGCTTTCGAAGGATGCGGCTTGGGTGCCAACGTGGTCTCATTTAAGAAGATTGCGGACGCAAAAACGGCGATTCTCAAGAGCGGAGAGTTTCCCGTTGCCATCGTGTCGGATCTCGATACTCAGGAGGGCGAAAAGCTGGAGTCGGGTAAAGACTTCCTCGAGTTCGAGTTCGACGAGTCCGTTGAACAGACCGGCGGGGGCATTTGGACGATCCTAGTGTCACGACATCGGACAAAGCTCAATGAGAAGGTGAAATACAGCCACAAACGTGGGATTCCCCGGCGCCATTTTTACAAAGACCCCGGATGGGCACGGGATTGCGCGGCGCTGATTGCACCCTTATATGCGCAGTCACTGCCTTCCGACAAACAGGACGCGCTTTTTGGACCCCTGTTGCCGTTTGATCGCAACGGAGAACTGCTGAATTGTCTCGCCCCGAAGGACCGCATTTTCTTGTATTCCGGCGGAAGCAGCGATTTCAGTCGGATCAAGCCCCATTGTCCTTTGGTTGAGCTCCCAGAGTCGTTTCAACGCCAAAGCCATGCTCGACCTATAGTGATGTATCGGGGCCATTTCGTCGTGGTTGAGAGAAACAATGCCCAGAATGCCGCCCAACTGCTGCTTAGGTGGAGGATCGTCGGTCGTGAAGAACGAAGACAGTTAAAAGTCACCGATTTGATCGCAGGCGTTTACACCCAAGCAACCACTCGATTCGGAAAGCCCACGCTGAGGTCAGAAGTACCAGGTCCAGGCACAGCCGTGCACAATATTGTTGGCGAGCTTCGTGGCATCGAGTACCTGAGCCGTCTGTCCCGGCACCTCTTCGACAGAATCGAGGCGATTCCTCAACTAACGGAACGAGACGTTCGTTTGAATCAGGCTGCTTGCCCGCCGGAACTATCCGCTTCGCAGGTTACGGATGGCTTCTTTACCAGGCTCCATTTTGTTCTCGACCGGTCCGACATTGCACACTGGGAGGAATGGCTGAGGTGGAGACAGGGTGGACGAGCGTCTTAACGAGCCGAGAAGCCGAGCCGCGAACCCGAAACCAGTGATGGGAAAACGACGTCGCCATGCAGGTGATCGACCTGCGGACCGCGATATGTTCACGAGCGCGTTGCGGTCCGAGGCCGACATGGCGGTGCATGCCGGCACCCGCGGCGGACAGTCGCGCGCAATTCCGGCCAACTGCTCGGTGTCCTTCCGGCAAGCCTGCGTGACAGCCGCTAACCCGCCCTGTTAAGTTCATTCAGTCGCCGAGGTGCGGCTGATCATGAACCGTGAAAGCACACCCATTCCAGAACCAGTTGCGCAACTGCAACGCCAGTTGGAGCAGTTTCGAAGCACCCAGCCGGGGCGGACAAAGCTGCCGGAATCGCTGTGGCAAGCTGCGGTCGAACTGGCCCGACAACACGGCGTGTATCCCGTCTCCCATCCATTACGGTTGGACTATACGAGGCTGAAGAAACGCCTCGGCGAATCTCCGACCTTCCGGCGGAAGGAAACCAAGCCGGCGTTTGTGGAACTGGTTGCGCCGACGCATACCCAGCTCGAGGAATGGGTGATCGAGTTCGAATCCTCGGGCGGGAGCAAGATGCGAATCCAGTGGAAGGCCACCGCTCCGCCAGACTGGACGGCCCTGCTGCGGGCCTGGCGGGAAACGGAAGGATGATCCAGATCACGGCGCAGATGCGCGTGCTGGTGGCCATCGAGGCGGTCGACGGAAGAAAATATGCGCCGTCCATTGATATGCGGAGTCCCTTCACAACAGGACCCCGAGATTGAAGCTCTGCTTTGTCGAGCGGGACCGTGCCCACAAGGAGGGCTCCGCATAACGTAGCCTTTCAAGGGCTGTCAGGACTGGCAGCCGAGAGAGGACTACATGGAAATTTCTGAACTTCTGTCGCGACCCCATGACATGAATCCTGGGAGTGCGGCTCCTTATCTTGAGGCTTTCGCAGCCCAGATGGCGTTGGTCGGCCACACTTCGTTGACGATCAGCTTCTACTTGGGCTCAGCCATTCACTTTGGTGGGTGGTTGGAAGCCAGAGGCCTGGATTTCGCGGATATTGATGAAGAGACCATCAAGGCTTTCGGGGCCCACCGCTGCGAATGTCCTGGGCGCCGCCACCAAAAACACGTTTCGCGAGCGTATACGGCACGTGTTCAGCGGTTCGCTGATTTTCTGAGGCAACATGGTGCCATCAGGGCGACTGCTGACTCCACGGCTAATGCACCCTCGCCGCTCAGCCCCTTTCGTGATTGGCTTCTGCGGCATCGGGGACTGGCAATGCGCACCGTGGAACGCCATGAGCGCTTGATCGCCAAAATGCTACCGGCGCTCGGCGCCGACGCTGGCGAGTACAATGCAGCTTCGGTACGCAGGGTCATCCTGAATCAGATCCGCGGCTGCCGGCCCGCTTATGCAAAAACGTTCGTCGGAGCGCTCCGCGTCTATTTGCGATTCCTTGCAACGAGTGGTGCCTGCCAACCTGGCCTCGACCATTTAGTCCCAACTGTGGCCGAGTGGAAACTTTCCTCGCTGCCCCGATATCTCGACGCCCACCAAGTAGCCCGCCTCCTTGACTCCTGTTGCAAGGATGGGCCGCAGGGATGGAGGGACCGGGCGATCGTATTGTTGTTGCTTCGGCTCGGGCTCCGCGCGGGAGATATTGCGGGCATGCGCCCCGCTGATATCGATTGGCACGAGGCCACGCTGCTGGTGCGAGGCAAGGGACGCAGGGACGTCCGTCTACCTCTACCACAGGATGCAGGAGACGCAGTTCTGGACTACATTGAACATGCACGCCCACAGGTCGTCATCGACCGCGTGTTTCTCTGCGCAAAGGCCCCATTCCGCCCTTTGCGGTCTGGAATGATCGTTTCCGGCATCGTTCGTGCTGCACTCCGGCGCGCTGGCATCGAGAATCCACCAACCCATGGCGCGAATCTCCTTCGCCACAGCGTCGCAACCATGATGTTGCGTGCCGGTTCCACGTTGGACGAGATTGGAACCGTGCTGAGGCATAAGTCGCCGGATACGACCGCGCACTACGCAAAAGTCGATGTCGCTACCCTCCAAGAAGTCGCGCAACCCTGGCCCAAGGAGGACAGATCATGCTGAGCGAAGCCGTCAATCGCCACATCGAGTTGTACCGGAGTATGGGCTTTAAGTACAAGGTCCAGGCATACATGCTCCACAGCTTCGCGGATTTTGCCCAAGGGCGGTCCGAAGAATTTGTCCACACGGACTCAGTCCTGGAGTGGGCAGCAAGTGCGCCCTCGGTCCGCCAGCGCCATGATCGCTTGCTCACCGTCCGCCGTCTGGCGTGTGCATTGAACGCGGAAGACAAGCGTCACCAAGTGCCGCCAGCCGACTTTTTCGGCCGCGCACGAAAGAGCCGTCGAACGTGTCACATCTTCACTCCGGACGAAATCGACCGTCTCCTTCGAGCCGCCTCCCATCTACCTCCGACAGGATCGATGCGGCCAGTTACGTATACGGCTTTGCTGTCTCTTATCGTTTGCACCGGTCTCCGAGTTTCAGAAGCCTTGAAACTCGAACTCTCCGACCTGACGGAAGACGGGCTACTCATCCGTGCGACAAAGTTCCAAAAGAACCGCCTTGTTCCTCTTCACGAAAGTGCACGCTGCGAGTTGCAGCGTTATGTCGCTGCTCGGAGCCGGGTAGCGACAACCACAGCCACGGTCTTCATATCCCAACGGGGTGCCAGGCTTCCTTATCCGACAGTGAACGCCACCTACCTACGTCTGGCGCGCTCCGCCGGTCTGCGCGGTGGCCCGGGACTCGGCGGCTGCCGTATTCAGGACCTTCGTCATACATTTGCGGTCCGGTCGCTTGAACAGTGTGCGGGAGACCGCAAGGCTGTTGCACGGCACATGGCTGCGCTGAGCACCTATCTTGGTCACGCTCACGTCTCCGATACCTACTGGTACCTGCAGGCCACACCGAAACTCCTGGGAGACGTGGCCACAGCCGCCGAGGCTCTGCATCAAGGAGGTGAGCGATGACGCCCATCGGTCCCCATCTGACGGCTTTCTTGCGCGAGTACATTCCCAGCCAGCGAGAAATGAGCCTACAAACCTCCGACACGTACGCCTATGCCTTCCAACTGCTGGTGTGCTTCGCCGCCGAACGCCTGAAAACCACTCCCTCGGCGCTGTCGATCGAGCAACTCGACGCGACACTCGTACTGGCCTTTCTCGAACACCTTGAGAAGACTCGCGGGAACTGCGCCAGAACACGAAATTCAAGATTGGCCGCTATCAAGACGTTCTTCCGGTTCTTGGAATACCGGCTACCGTCATGTCTTGAGCAGGCCCGCCGCATTCGTGCCATCCCTGTAAAGAAAACTGACGAAGTCATCATCGGATATCTCAACAGGCAGGAGATTCAGGCTTTACTGGATGCTCCCGACCCGAACGGCCGGTGGGGGTTGCGAGACCGTGCAATGCTTCATCTAGCCTTCGTCGGGGGGCTGCGTGTCTCCGAGTTGGTCGGGCTAAACTTAGCCGATCTGGCCTTCCACCCTCAACCCACTGTTCACGTAATGGGCAAAGGCCGTCGCGAGAGGGTGCTTCCTTTGTGGAAGGAGACAGTGACCGTCCTTCGCGATTGGCTTAAGGTGCGCGGCGAGCCGAAGGCCACAGCGCTCTTCTTGAACGCCCGCGGCGATGTCATGACTAGGTCTGGTTTCGAATACATTCTGGAAAAGCACGTTCGAACGGCCGGAGCCAAGGAACCTTCGCTAGTCAAAAAGCGGGTTTCGCCGCACAGTTTGAGGCATTCGTGCGCCATGCTCACTCTGCACGCCACCGGCGACATTCGGAAGGTCTCTCTTTGGCTCGGCCACGCAACCCTCCAAAGCACAGAGGTCTATCTGAGAGCCGATCCCACAGAAAAGCTGGAGGCCATGGCGTCGTTGGTTCCGCCGACCTTACGGCGAGGTCACTTCCGACCCCCGGATAAGTTGCTCGCCATGCTTCGGCCCAAACGGTAGCAAACGTTATGCGCCGTCCTGGGTCTCACAAGAGGCCGATTCTGCGGGTTCGCACTGCCCGTCTCCGCATAGCAATGGACGGCGCATATTTCCTGTTTTGCGGTGAACCGCAAAATCGCAAGGGCATCGATTCTCTGGCGCGGCTCTGCCAGGAGAAACTCTCTGAGGATCCGTTTTCCGGGTGTGTGTTCGTGTTTCGGAGCCGCAGCGGGACTGCGATCCGGCTGCTCAGCTATGACGGCCAGGGATACTGGCTGGCACAGAACCAACCGGCTTCACACTACACCTCTTTCAGTTCCAGCCCGGCATTTTGAAGACCGAGCGGCAAACCCGCCGCTCGATCCACCAACCGATCCCATCGGCTGCAATGTTTCGCCGGCGTGTTCGGCCCCGGAGGCTCGTAGAGCTGCCATCCGTGGTCATTATAGAAATGTGCTTTGACGAGCCCATGTTCCGCCCACCGATCGACCGTCTGCTCATGAACGCCGAGGCGGTCTGCCATTTCTTTCTTGTTCAGCATTCCGCGCTGGCGAAGCCGATCATAGCGCGAACGAAGGCCGTAGGTGTGCATGAGATAGGCTACGTGTTTGGCCGAAAAGCGGTCATTCGCTCGACCCGGTCGCGCGGATGCGCCCGGACGAAACCCTCGCTCGTTGAGGACGGCGGCGATCTCGGAGTAAACGTGGTGATCGAGCAGTTGGTCGACTAGTTGCACGACTTCTGGCTGCGTCTTAATCTGCTGCGCAGATGATTTGGGGTTGCGCGTTGTAATCGTCTCAGTCCTGCCACCCTTAAATCGGATGTGGATCTTCGTAATTCCCTCGGCCGGAATTTTGAGCAGCGTTGCGTCTTCGATGATATAGGCAAGCAGGCGTTTGCGTTCGCGGTTTGCCGTGACCGGATCATCCCAGAGCTTGCGAAAATCCGTCGTCATGGCGGCCAATCTCTGACGAACCGCCTCATCGAGGACGACATGATCCTGCTGTCGCGCCCGCTCTCGTTCCTCTCGCGTCTCAGCTAGTGCCCGTAGCTTCTCGTTCCATTCCCGCTCCAGGGTGTCGGCGACCAGGCGATTGCTCGGATCGACCAACATGAACCGGCGCTGCGCCAGATTGGCTTCGATCTGGGCACGCTCCACAGCGCGGCAGCGTAACTGGTCGGACTCCTCGCACCGGGCCTCGACTTCCCGTCTGATCTCGATGGCCAACTCGACAGCCGCGGGAGTCATTTTCTCTGTCACAAGCGATCCGATGGCTCGGTCAATAGGACCTCCCGCAATCGACTGGCAATCCCGCTCGCCGCGAGTAGTGTGCCCACGATCACAGACATACCAGGCTTCCTGCCTGCCACGTCGCGTGGCATAGCGAACACGGAAGTGTTGTCCGCATCGTCCGCACACCGCGCGTCCCTGCAGGAGCGCCGCCCCTTCCCGCGGCGGTGACGCGCGCGCCAGTTCGTATCCGCGGCCGTTGCCCGCCAGGATCTTGAGATTCTCTTGAAATCGCTCCCAACTGATGTAGCCGGGATGAGCATTCGGAATGCAAGCGAGCCAGTCATCCCCCTCGCGCCTCTGAACCTGCTTCTTGCCATCGAGAGCTCGCCGATATTGTCGGCGCCCGTACGCGTAGACGCCCGCATATCGCGGATTGTTTAGCATGCGCAACGCCGTCCAGGTGGTCAGCGGCCGAAAAACGATCGTGTCACCGACGCGAAGCCGAGACGGACAGAGGAGCCCTTCTTTCCGAAACACTTTCACTATCTGGCACGCCGAGCCGACGCGCGAAAACGTTTGGAAGAAGTAGGCAATCGTCTCCCGGATCTGTGCGTCGGGGTCGAGCACCACGTTGCCGGCCTCGTCGTAGACGAAGCCCGTGGGCAGGGGGCAGCGGTACTCCCCGCGTCGCGCCTTGTTGAGGATTCCGCCACGCAACCGGGCTTTGAGAACGTGGAGTTCGGCCTCGCTCATAGTTCCCTTTAGGCCGAGCAGGAGCCGGTCATTGAAACTCGCAGGATCGTAGACGCCATCCTCATCGAGAATCAATGTGTCAGCGAGCGCGCAGATTTCCAGGAGGCGGTGCCAGTCAGCATTGTTTCTCGCCAAGCGCGAGACCTCTAGTCCCATGACGATGCCGGCATGCCCCATGCCCACATCGGTGACCAGGCGCTGAAACCCTTCGCGCCAGGCCGCCGACGCGCCCGATTCGCCTTGATCATTGTCGATGACGATAATCTGATCGTCGCGCCAACCGAGTGCGATAGCGCGACCACGCAGCGCGTATTGGCGTTTTGTGCTCTCGATGTTTTCGATGACCTGCCGCATGGAGGACTGGCGGACGTACAGGTACGCGCCCCGCTCGAGATGGTGTGGCTGGACTTTGAGCGATTCATTCATGGGGTTGCTCCGTAATGATTGGCATTGATGGCCATGGCGGCAAAGATTTGCACCACAGCTCTGTGCTCTTCTGGTACCTTCCAGTTGGGTGGCCGAGAGCCAGCGGGTCGCGGTGGCGCACTCATAGTGACCACCGCCCGCGCCCAGCCGCTCATGCCACAGCGGAGAAAGAGCAGCAGTCCGGTGCGAGCTTCGGGCGGCAGCGCGTCACCGAGGACCGCCCCGCGCAGAGCTTCGTACTGCGCTACGACCACGGATGACTCCGCGAATTGTCTTTGGCGCTGCTCATCGGTGAGTTTTTTTTCCGGCGACCCCTCGTTCGATCGTTCTGGGGTGGATGTTGAGGTCGAACTTCTGCCGAACCAGCTTTGCGAGATCGCGCGCTCGCACGGGCTCGCCCGCAACGAGTTGCTGTTGGACGAAGGCCAGCGCATCCCCCCGAAACTTGTGCGGACCGCGCGGACCACGCTTATGCGGCACGAGTCCAGCAATACCGGCTTTGTCAAAGCTAGCCTTGGTCTGGTAGTACGTCGGCCTCGATACGCCGTAATCCTCGGTGGTGGCGCTCACCGACGCGTTCTCGACCGAGACACGGCGCAGCATCTCGTACTTAACCTGAACGATGTCGTGCGGATCGAAGAACTCGTTGTCTTGAAACTTCGGATCGCGCACCTGCTCGGGAGTCAGGTTTAAGGTCCCCTCTTCGCGGAGGGCTTCGA
>Ga0187855_10000167_pt1 | contig 58167 bp, 51 predicted proteins | sample June2016WEW_8_10_2_FD_132969 | JGI IMG/M metagenome (GOLD analysis project Ga0187855, IMG submission 132969) | Peatland microbial communities from SPRUCE experiment site at the Marcell Experimental Forest, Minnesota, USA - June2016WEW_8_10 | ecosystem: Environmental > Terrestrial > Soil >... | reverse complement strand
CAATGGACACCAAATAGTGCCCTTTGATGCGCCGACGTGTGTTGAGTATAAAAACCACCAAACATTCACATTCAGAATTGAAGTAAGGATGACTGGCGATATGCGTATTCCAATAGGCGGCTGCCTGGTCCGGTGTTTCACAATGTTGCATGGTGTCGGGTGTAGGACATTCCCGCAGCGAAACAATTTTCCATTCCTGCGGTTGAGCCGGGAATTTTATCGGCTTGATGATTTGATTGATGGGCTGCGGAGCGGTTGCGGGGCATTCTGTCGAGATGAGGTTTTCGGTTGCGTTCATGTTTTGCGTTTTGTTCTGAAGGAGCGGGACTGCTCTCTTCACCGCCCGGAGAGAGCAGGACCGCTCCTGACAAAACGCACCCGACTGTGCCCGCGCCGGCGGGCGGCGGAGCATCAGCAACTGAGTGACGGCGGGCGCAAAGATGTTGCGACCGCCGGCGCGAGGTTGCGCGGAGCAACCAGAGGCGCGGGTGCAGCCGGGATGAACACAACGGAAAATCGCATCGGCAGATGCCGTCCAATTGAAAATGTAAACGGAGGTTGAGAACCCACCCCACCACCGCGAAATGCGACCAAAAAACGATCAAAAAAGTGCCAGTGAAAGTGCCAGTGAACGGGCGGTAAATGTGTAATTGGTGAGTAGTTGATTGGTATCGGATGCGTAATCGCTGGTGCTTGACAGAAGTGCAGAAATGCCTGATTCTTTTGGCGTTCGTTAGTTATGAGGCTGTTCGCCTCTGGTAGTGAGGTGGTGGTCGCGGAGTAATGGAAATTGAAAAAACTTCCAAAAGTCGTCCGAATCCCTCCCCTTCCGCCATCATAATAAAATAGATGGTTTTGATTTAGTAACAACATACCGCTCACGGCGCTCATGGCGCAGTGCGGCCACGACGACCGCGCGAAAAGGTCCGTGCGGTAAAAGTTCAATAGAGATTCGAAAAACTTCTTTGTATAGTCGAGTTAAGCAAAATAGTGGGGGAGGGTTGGCCGACTTTTGCCCCTATGGCATACCTCAAACGATTCAAAAAGACGGTCACCCCCTCGATTGTTACGCCCACGACCGGGTTTAATGATGAGTTAGTGTCATGGATGCTCCAGCCGGAAGAAGATGGTACCCGCCGGCAGTGTGATGGTAATGAAATTGTTCGTGCCGTCGTTCTGAATCATCTCCGGAGGCATTGTCCAATTTGTCGTAGTGAGGTCGGCGTTTTGCTCGAGATTCCATCCAGTGGAGGGCCATGGCCAGGAAATCTTTACCGTGTTGCTCGCAGTTGCCGACGCGGTCAGCACCGGTCCGGTCGGGACCAAGGTGAAAAGTGTCATCGAATACGGCGGAAAGGCATAGGTAAAGCCGCCGCCCGCAACTGTCATCTGGTTGGTGGCAATGTCCTGCATGGCCAGGGGCGCGTTCGTTTCCGCCGCGTTGTCCTGCGTCATCCCGTACGAACGCACGGTCACGGCGGCGTTGGGCGAACAATTGTTGAGCGTGATTTGCCGGCTGTAAGTGTTCGTGCGGTCTTTGTTGATGAACAACACGGAGAGCGTGCCGTTGGTTTTCGTTGCGGCAAAGACGTCGAGGAAGGGATATCCCGGGCCCGTGTCGAGGATGGTATCGCCGGGCTGGACAAAATCGTGCATGAGCTTCATGGCATAAAAAGTCGGGTAACGGGTGTTGATATTCAGCGCCAGGCCGTAATCGCCGTAAGTCCGCCAGCCATACAGTGATGAGCTGAAATTACCCGAGGTGTCTGCGCCTTCTTCAAAAATCCACCAGAGATAGGAGCTGAACTCGGTTTGCATGAGTTGCCCCAGGCTGTCCGCCAGATACACGCCGTTGACCAGGCTGGTGGACTGCTTCCCCTGATTCTGGGACTCAGAATTGTTTTCCGTGCAGAGCAGCTCGATGTTTGTCCCACCCGGACCAAAGTAATCGCTGATCTCCTGCCGCAATTCCGTCGCGTCAAACTCCCAGTTGCCGGTTACCTGCAGCAACTCGGGGTCGCTCTCCACCTCGTACTCCGGATAGAAATGGTGGATGAGGAAATCCGGCGTAATGCCATTGGTTCTCAACGTGTTCAGCAGCACAGGCGTCCAGCCGCTGTGAGTCAGCCCGGTGCGCGGATTCACCACAGAGGATGAGCCGCCGCTGTAGTAATCTTCGCCTGGCGTGACCGTAGCTCCGATCTTGATCGTCGGATCAACCGCTTTCATCGCTGTGTAATAACTGCAGAAGCGCATCGCGTAAGTCCACGGATCGTGCGCCTGATAAGGCGGATTCGTGTTCTGGTCCACTTCGTTGTCAAAATAATTCTCGTTGCCCACCTCCCAGTATTTGAATCCACATTGGTTGGTGATATTGGCGCTGCGCACCCAGTCGGCGGCTTCATTGGTTGTGCCGGTGCCGTAATTCACCGTGATGAATACATTAACATCCGCGAGATTGGTGGCGATCTGCACAAAATTGGTGAACGCGGTGGGCCAACCTTCATAACTGCTGCCAACGATGTAATTGGATTCCCAGTGATACTCATCCGCGAATGATCCGCCCGGATACCGCAGCGTAGTGATACCCATCTCGTCCAAGAGTGACATGCTGTCTGCCGAATCAAAAGTGTCTTCCCAAACGGCCGTGTTAGCTCCGAACCAGCGCCCGTCCGCCGGCCGCAACGTTTGGCTCGCGTCGACTGTCACCTGCGTGACGCAATCGCTGCACGGGATGCTTGAGCCGTATTCCACCGCGCCGATATCAGTGCCATCTCCGCCGGAGGCGTTCGCAATCTGCGGGAAGTCGAGTGTCCGCGCAAACCCGCGCTGGTCGGTGGTCGCACCGAAGCTATTGCCCCGATCAATCAGCGGGCTGCCGATTGCTGGCAATGAATTCATTGTCTGGCCGCCGTAATATCCAAACGGATAGGAGAAATCCGGATTGATCGGCGTTGCGCTGGTGCCGGCCTGATCGGAATTGACGCCATTGGTGAAGCCCGTGCTGCCGTTCGTCACACCGATAAAGTTGAATCCGAGCGAAACGTAGTTCCCGGCGACATCCTGCTCGCCAGCATTTGCATAGTTCCCCGCAATAGCGCAATTACCCACAATCGCCGTGCCGGTCGAATAGACACCTCCGCCCGTGTCAGACTCCTCCGTCGCATCGTTGCCCCATAAGGTGCAGGAAATCAGAATGAGTTGTCCCCGGTTGCTGATGGCGCCACCGGAGTAGATGCTGTCGTTGTAGAAGAACGTGCAATTTGTTAGCGACGCCGTGGCACTTGAACCGATGGTCAGGCCGCCCCCGTCGTTGTCCCAAAAAGAGGAATTCAAGATAACCAGATGGTTGTTGTCTTGAATTCCAGGTCCCCCGTTGGCAACGAATTCGCAGTTGCTCACGGTCAGGTTCGCGCTGTTTTCGACGGCAGGTACACCTGAATAGTCGTACCCTCCAGCCTGAGTAATCGTGAGGCCTGATAGAAAGAAGTTCCCCCCAGTCAATTCCAGAGACGTACCCACATTCGAACTCGTGAGGAACATTACCTTCGGCCCCGGGCCGATGATATTCACCGAATTGCCTATCATAATCGGTCCGCTCGTCAGAGCAATCGTTCCGGCCAGGCCCGGCGCAAACGTGATCGTTTCTCCCTTGGCGGCCTCGTTAATCAGTTGTCGCAGAGAACCCGGGCCGTTATCGGCGGTGTTCGTCACGATCGTAGGCGGCCCCTGGACGAATTGGATTTGAAACCCATTCACATCGCCTTCCAAACTGCCGTTTCCAGTCCAGGTAATAACCATGTTTCCCGAAGCGTCCGACAAGGCCGACGGGAACTCCACATAATCGATGCCGGCGATTAAATTGCTGCTCGAGCCGTTCCACGTGCTGGTCTGGGTGCTGCTATTGACCGTAAAATAGGTGGTACGGCCTGCTGCAGGAACATCCGCGGCATTATAGAGAACCAGGTTATAGATCGAGTTTGCAGCGAGACCCGAGAGCGTAATTGTTCGTGGCGTGCCACCATTAAAGAGATAATCCTCCATCAGAGCATCGTAGGGAGTGCCGGCAAAAGGAGTAGAACCGCCAAAAGCGTAGACATCATATCCACCCCCGGATGTGAATGTGATCGTAGCCGGCGAGTTGCTGCCATTGGCGTAAATGAAAGAAATTCCAGTGCCGTTGGTGACACCTATGTTATTCCACTGGTCACCTGCCGCGCCCAGAACCGCCGCCCCGGACATGTCTGGACCAGTAATGGGTCCCCCATGACTCTCTCCGTAGCTGTCGTTATTAAAATGAACATCAATCAATTGGGCCCGAACCATGCCGGCACTTAAAAAGATGATGCCTGCCGGGAAAACACACAAAAGCCAGGATGACTTCACAGCCTTACTTAAGGCAATTCTTGAACGTCGAAATATTCTCATGAAGTTAAATTTATGGATTGGAAGCCAAGAGATAAGAAATCCATTCTGGAGGCTCGCGTTGCCGTATGGTGGTAGCGCGCGGTGTTGAGCGGACTGGCTGCCGTCCACGTCCCTGCAAGCTGGATCGCACAACTCGGCGCTGGCCAAGGCCCTTGAGCTGTTATCCCCGCCAACCACCAACACCCTTCCGTCCGACAGCAGTGTGACCTTAGGAACAATGCTAGTGAGACCGGCACATTTTGAGCGCAGTTTCTCATAAACTTCTCCTGTCGTCGGGTTTACTCGGTCGAAGCCTCTGCCCAAGCACAGGTTGATGCCGGGTCAAAACGTCAACCGTTACTTAGAAATACTTATCCTAAAAATCAACGGAATTGTCAAGCCAGAATTGCCCAAAAGGGGTTGCGGGGTGAAACCTGGCGCGCAATACATGGTAGCTTAGACCACACTACCGTTATCCAAAGACGTCTCGATAGGCGGCCCCAAGCATATACTTAAAATGTCACGGCTATTGGAGAGATCACTGTCAGTTAAAGTGTCAGTAGATTGTGTAGTCGAGTTAAGCAAAATTGTGGGGGAGTATACTTGAATTGTGCAACGAAGTGGGTAAAATTGGCCCAGAAAATGGTGATTTTGGGCACGTATCCCTCCCCTTCTGCCATTGTTTTAAGAAGATCATTGTCAGGATCTCTTTAAGGTGCTTGCACAGTGTGAACGGAACGGGATGGCTGCTTGATAGAGTTTTAGGTTCTTCTGGGCTTGACGCACCGATACTCACGCGCGCAGCAGGTTCAGCGGGAAACAGCCGCCTGCCCAATTGTTCCAAGTAAAATCAAGGCGGGCAAACGGTGCGCGGTTGCATCCGCCGAAAGCACTGCTAAATTAACCGTGTGCATGGTGCGCATTCCCTTTTCTGGTTGATGTCCCGAAGGGTAACCTATCGTCGCTTGAGCCGTGTGTTCGTGACAGTCGGGCTGACCGTAGTCGCCGTGAACATGTCGGCGGAAGTAGTTTTCCAGGATTTTTTTACACAACCGGCGGGAAATATCACGAACAGTGTGCCTTGGATTGATGTCGAAGGGAACGGCTGGCAATCGGGCCCGACAGCTTCGCAACTGGCCACGGATGGCGGCGGACATTTGTACAATGCCGCGGTCAGCGCCGGAGCGGCGGCGGGTGTTCAACTCATACCCATTGGGCCGCATGGTTCGATGACGGCCTCGGCGCTGATGCAGTTGCCCACGGGTTTCAACGAATGGATCGGCATGGGATTTGGCAGCAGCAACCAATTCCTGGCGGCTCCCGCCAGCGGGAGCGGGCCGTGGATTCAGGTGTTCGACAATGGAACCGTCACGCTCTATGGCGGCGCGGCGCTCAACAATCCGGTGAGCGTGCCCAACGCCTTCACCAACAACGGCAGTCAGATACAGTTTTTTCTGACGTACGACGCGTTCCACGCCACTGCGAGCGTGGGAACCGTCAACGGCGGCGTGACGAACCTGATTTTCAATCAATGGCCAGTCACGAATTCTGCCGGTTCGGTCGTGCCGCGTTATTTGATTTTCCAAATGTCCACGAACCTGACCACTCCGACCGCGCGTTGGGCTACCGCCGCTACTGCGGATTGGCTGCCCCGGCCGCCGCCAATGCTCACATTGCCGGTGCTTATTCAACACACAAATTTTGTCGGTTCGCCGGGCACGAACGACTTGCAACTCATCCAAAACGCGCTCAATTCTGTCGGCAGCTTTGCCGGAGGCACGGAAATCCGATTCAATGCCAGCGCGACTTATGTCGTTTTCACCAATTCGCTGATTGCAGGGTTGCCCATCGTCTTGTCGCACGCGACCAACGTGCTCGTCAACGGCAATGGATGCAACATTCTGATCACGAATCCCCGCATCGGATTTCTCGGCGTCAATTCCTGCTCCAACATCATCGTGGAGGGATTTTCCATGGACCACAATCCGTTGCCCTTCACGCAAGGGGTCGTGACGCACAATTTTTACACCAGCAACGATGTACCCAAGGAGGCGGCCATCGAATTTCAAGTGGACGCCGGCTATCCCGCGCCGACCAACGCGAATTATCTCGATCCCAACGCCGCCCGTTGGGGCATGGTGATGGACCCGACCCGCCCGGGCCGGATTGCGGATGGCGCGTGGACGCAGATTTTTTACACCAACGTGGTACAGACGAACGCCAATGGCGCTTTCAAGGTATTTCTGACGTCGAATAGCCGCGCCCAGACGATTCAACCGGGAGATCTCTGGTGCATGATTTCGCGCTGGGACGGCTCGATGATTTTTCATCCGTTCCAGTCCAGTCAGGTCACGTTTTTGAGCAACACCATTTGCGCCGCCGCCGGGGCGGCCTACAACGGAGAGTATTGTCCGCTTGTGAATGAAGTGAATGACCAAATCGCCTTCGGCCTGCCACCCGCCGGGGCGACCGCGCCGCGCCGGCGGACGAGTAATGCCGACGGCGGCATCTTCGTTGAAACGCGCATTGGCCCGTGGGTGCAGGGCTGCAATTTCTTTGGCTTGAGCGACGACGGGGCAAATGCCTGCGCGCCGCCATTCATCGTCACCAACGCGCCGGCGTATCCGACCAACACGCTCGCCGTGTATGAAAACACTGAGAGCGGCAGCGTACCCGACGATTTGACAGCATTTGAAGCGCAAGCAGGTGACCAGTTTGCTTTTATGAACGGCACCAACGGAGAGGTTTTCGACCACGCGACCGTCTCGGCCATCAATTTACCAAACATCACTTTTGACCATGCTATCACGAACCTCGTGCCGGGCGTTTACACCTCAAACACGTTTTTGATCAATGAATCGCTGAACACCTCGGCGGCGTATCTGGATAATCAATTCATGGATTCGGCGTTTCACGGCATTTATTGCCGCGCCGACAACATGCTGATTGCGCACAACACGGTTGGCGGCATGGGCAAGAATGCCATCTGCGCTTTTCCCGCTATCACCTCAACGTTTCTCAATTTCTTCGTGCCCACTAACGTGGTCATCATGGATAACATTCTTTCCGACGAGGGTTTTTCCTACGAAGCCGTCAACAACACCATTCCTGACGAGCAGCCCGCCTACGCGATGATTGCCTTGCACAAAGCCGACACTGCGTCGGATTTGGTGACCAACGGTTTTGAGATTTCAGGCATCCGGATTCTTTACAACGCCTTTCTCGACTGGCGCCGTGCGCCGTTGACGTTGCACAATGCTACCGACGTGAATGTTATCGGTAACTATTTTGGTCCACCGGTTACCAACGACGATTTGGTACCGCTGACCAATGACGTCATTGCCGACCTTTGGGCTTCCGATTATCCGAATTTGCTTTTCACGAACAATGTGAACGCCACGACTCTATCGGACAATGAAACTATCAATGAAGATGGAACACTGGTGTCTGCACCTGTGAACGCCTTTCAACTGCCAACCGCACCTCAGTTGGCAGCGACTCTTTCCGACACCAACATCGTGGTCAGTTGGGTGAGCCCATCGCCGGGCTTCGTGTTGCAACAGATCAACGAGTTAAACGCCGGCACCAACAACTGGTTGGACGCCACCAACACTTCGTGTCTTGAGGGCGAATCAAACGTCATCGCCCTGCCGCTGGCGAGTGGCGCTACTAACCAGTTTTATCGAACGCGACTGCGTTGACACGGCATCGCCATGAAGAATTGTTTCATTTCGCGCCAGATTGGAATCGCCCTTTATCTGGTTGTTGACATTTGCGTCGGCGGTTCTGTGTCTGTCCAATCGCTTCCGAACGTCTCGGTCATGGGGACCGCCATCGCGGTTTTCATTTTCCGATAACCAAGCTTCGCGTAAAATCCTTCTCTTTCCGGCACCGTATAGAGCAGAATGGCTCGTGCTTTTGACCTGTCCGCAAGAAAATCCATTATCTGCTTACCTATGCCTCGTCCCTGATACTCCGGCAGGAGCACGACATCGAAAATCACACTGTATCGCACTCCATCGGTAATCGCCCGACCCGCTCCAATCAACTCTCCCGCATCCCAAACAAAGCACCGAATTGGACTATTTTGAAACACTTCCTCAAGTTTATTGGCAGCTCGATTGCCCAACGGCGCGCGCTTGAACACCTCCGACAATCTAACCCAGTCAACGGCTCCAGGATCATCTGTAAATTCCATGCTCATCGTAGCAGGCTATGCGGATGGCAAATCTGCGTGCCACCGCCTCATCGTTACGGATGGCATTCGATATGGCATCTACATTCGCCAAGGAGTCGAAGATTTTAGCCTTTATGCCTACATGAATCTGGCTCGCTTAATGGAAAGTTATCCCGTCTATGAATGTGAAGTGGCGAAGGACGCTCTGCTTGCAATGGCCCCAGAATGGCGGGCGACTGCCCCCTAATTATCCGCACCGGCTCGATGCAGCGCGGATCACCGCACGGGCAGGATTTCCCGTTGCGGACAGTGGTTGCAGACGAGCACCACGGCCATTTCAACGGCCTCCTCATCCATCTGTGCCACCATCTGCAATTGATACGACCCGCACGCCAGGCACTTCACATCGAACTTGCGGAACGGACTGTCTGCCGGTGTTTGGGGCGGCTGATAATCTTCCCGGCGCTGATGCAGTTGCCCACGGGTTTCCGTCTTGCCGACACCTTTTAGTCGAGACATTCAAAATCATAATGCGTCCTTTGTTTGCCTGTCCTCAAAAACATAAAACCGGAACGAAGAATTGCAACCGAGGGACGGGATTTTAATTGCGAATTGCGATGTGTTAAGGCAGCAATTCAGCCCGGTAGAATTGCCCGCGATTGGTGCGCGATTGCGGATCGGTGAAATAAAACAGCCCGGCGCCGAGCAGATTGGTTTGCAGCGGAACCCAGGTCCGTAGATTGGCGCTGGCCTCGATGACGACATTCGAGCCTGCGGGGCCGGACACGTCGAAACCAAAAAGCCCATTGGTGAAAGCAAGAGCCGCGTTGGTGGTGACAATGACAATGCCAGGATTCACCGGCGCGCCGCCGAGGAGGGCTTCGGCGGCGAACGGAGATACGTTGGTGCCCGCCGTCAGAAATATCCCGCCCGCATACAGGTTGCCACCCAGGAGCGCCAGCGCGCTGACCGCAGGGGGGTCTCCCGGATATAAAGTGTAGCCGCCCAAGCCCGATCCGAGCGCCGACCAACTGCCGCTCTCCCATTGCGCGAGGTAATTGGCCGGGGCGCCACCCGCCGTCAAGAAAAGGCCCCCCGCGTACAACGCGCCGCCCGAGACCGCCAGCGCGTTGACCGAAGGGTAAACTCCGGCCGGCGCCGAGCCGAGGCCACCCATCCCCAACCCCAGCGCCAACCAGTTAGTCCCGTTCCATTGCGCGATGTAATTGGCTGCATTGGTGCCGGCCGTCGTAAAACCGCCGCCCGCATACAGCGAGCTGCCCGACACCGCCAGCGCGTCCACGTTGCTGTTCATTCCCGACCCCAGCGCCAACCAGTTAGTCCCGTTCCATTGCGCGATGTAATTGGCTGCATTGGTGCCGGCCGTCGTAAAACCGCCGCCCGCATACAGCGAGCTGCCCGACACCGCCAGCGCGCCCACGTTGCCGTTCATGCCCGACCCCAGCGCCAACCAGTTAGTCCCGTTCCATTGCGCGATGTAATTGGCTGCATTGGTGCCGGCCGTCGTAAAGCCGCCGCCCGCATACAGCGAGCTGCCCGACACCGCCAGCGCGTCCACGTTGCCGTTCATGCCCGACCCCAGCGCCAACCAGTTAGTCCCGTTCCATTGCGCGATGTAATTGGCTGCATTAGTGCCGGCCGTCGTAAAGCCGCCGCCCGCATAGAGCGAGCTGCCCGACACCGCCAGCGCGTCCACGTTGCTGTTCATTCCCGACCCCAGCGCCGACCAGCCGTCGCCGTTCCATTGCGCGATGTAATTGAGCGCGTTCGTCCCCATCATGGTGAAAGTGCCGCCCGCGTACAGGGTGCTGCCTGATACCGCCAGCGCCTGCGGGTAGCCGTTCAACCCCAACCCCAGTGGCAACCAGTCGCTGCCATTCCATTGTGCCACGCAAATCGCCGCATTGGCACCCGCCGTGGTGAAGCCGCCGCCGGCATAGAGTGTGCCGCCTGACATCGCCAGCGACTGCACGTTGCCGTTCATCCCGGAACCGACCGGCGACCACTGGCTGCCGTTCCATTGCGCGAGGTGATTGGCCGCATTGCCATCCGCCGTGGTAAACTGGCCGCCGGCATACAGCGTGCCGCCAAACACCGCCAACGTCTGCACCGCATCGTTCATCCCCAAGCCCACCGCCGTCCAATCGCTCCCGTCCCATTCTGCGATGTAATTGGCCGTGAGGTTATTGGTTTCCACCGTCAGGATGCTCGTGAAATCACCGCCCACATACAACGTTTGGCCGGATACCGCCAGCGCGTAGGGCGTCCCAGCCGCCACGCCGCCGAAACGGCCAACCCCGGACCAATTGGTGCCGTCCCATTGGGCAACGGGGACCGCGTCAAGAAAATTGGTGCCAATGAAAATGTCCTCACCGGCCGCATACAAAGTCTGTCCGGAAACGGCCAGCGCATACACCTGTCCGTTCGCGGCGCTGCCCATGGGCAACCAATTGGCGCCATCCCATCGGGCGATACACACAGCCGCGTTGCCGCCCGCTGTGGAGAAAGAGCCGCCAGCATACAAATCCTGACCCTCCGCCAGCGCCCAGACCGGCCCGTTCATACCCAATCCGAGCGCCGACCACTGACTGCCGTCCCATTGCGCAATGTTGCTGGCCGGGTTCCCGCCGGCCGTTGTAAACTCGCCGCTTACATACAACGTTCCGCCCTGCAAAACCATCGCCCAGACTGTGCCGTCCAGCCCCGATCCGAGCGCCGACCATTGGCTGCCGTTCCAGCGTGCAACCCCGTTGGCCATCACGTTGCCGATGATGGTGAAACCGCCGCCGACGTAGAGGTTGCCCGAGCTGTCCACCGCCATCGCGTAAATGCCCGCGTTTGCGCCCGCCAGGCCTCCCATGCTGACCCAATTTGCATCACTGAACGTTGGGTCAATCCGCACCGGATATGTCGCCTGCGCATCATCGACCACTATCGCCACGGTGGACCCGGCGCCGGGCCGCACCTCGAGGTGCGCCGGCAAATCCCTGCCCCTGGCATCACAGGCGCGCACTCCGCCATAGGCCAGCTTTCGGCCGGACTCCGCCAGCCGCAGTTGCGCTCCATACGGCGCCGGTTCCGCTGAGACTCCCGTCACGGCCAGCGTCACCACCAACCCGCCTTGCGCCGGGCCGGCGGGTGATTGTTCCACCACGAAATCCTGCCGCACGCCATCCACGCTCACGGAGTATTCTTCCGTCAAACCCGGACGGCTGAAACGCGCCGTTTTGCCGCTCACGGATACCTTGCCCGCGCCAGCCAGGCGGGTATTGGAGCCCGGAGGCACAAGGTTGGCGGGCGTCCCCCGGCCGATCTCGGTGGCAGTGACCTGGAAGCGATCACCCGGCGCATTGGTGACCGTCGAGGTCAACCATAAGCCTTGCGGGGTCGCCTCGCCATCCAGCCGCTGAAACACGCAATGCAACCGCGCACCCGTCCCGGCCGGGGTCACCGTCAAACCGCGTTCGACCTGCTCCCCGCCCACGGCCGCGCCGATTTGCCTCCACGGAATGGCGCCCGGGGTGTGGGTGCCCGCCATTTTCCCGGCCTGTGCCGTCCCCACGGCGAAAAGAACGAATAGCAAAAAGAATGTCTTCTCCATGCTATTTAATCTGGGATTTCTCTTTTGGTTTCTTGCCCATGAACCGGCGTGGGTGTTTTTGCAATTCTATTCCTACTCCACATTATTTCAAGTTCGTTTTTCCAGTTCGCACACGGTTTTTTGTGGCAAAGGGAGTGCTTCGTTGGCATTTGCGCCTTGCCGCACACTTTTCCATCCCACGCGAAGACACCACCTCCGTAGTTTCCATTGTTTTCATGCAGTTCCCTTCACTGTTTCCTTTATCCAGATGCCGCTGCGGGCAATCGCAGCCACTCAATAGCCTGTAGAATGGATCGGAACAACTCTCGCGGGACTACCACCTCTGCCATCTGGAAGACGATCTTCCGGGAATGGCGCACGACCTTCGCCCCGATCTTGATCAGTTTCTCCCGCAGCGTCGTCAACGTCCAGTGTCGAACGGCTCTGGGCAATACCGCCTGCGGCAGGAAGTTGCCCAGGTTGTAAGCCAGCACGAACAGTTGCAGCCGCACCTGGTTGTCCACGAAGTCGTGACAGGACAAGCGGGTCCATTTGACCGCGTTCTTGCCTTCTTTGATCCACTGCTCCGCCGTGCCACGCTGGTTGTAGAACCGAACCACCCGTTTGGCGGGCCGACTTAAATTGGTCACGATAAACCCGACGCGAGGAAACAGTTCTTCTCGTTACACGGTTACGAGCAATCAAAAGCCTCCTTCGCAAGAAAGAGGCCGTGTGTGTTAATAATCTTCCGGGAGCAAGACCGTCGTCACCGAACGGCCGGCTTCTGTGATGATCCAGAATTTGGCGCCGTTGCCGGCGCGATAGACTGAGAGGAGTCGTAAGCCCTGTTGCAAGGACAGCTCGTTCTCCCTGCGATCCTGTTCGCTGACATCACCCCAAGCTGATAACCACGGGTAGATCCCTTCAAAACGAAAGAGGGGGTTTACACCGAGAACGATTTTCCAGTCAATTGGGCGATGGCGCAGATCAATCTTGGCCTTGCGTGACGTCAGACTGACTCCGATTCGGTTTTAAATTATTCACCGTTTACAGGTACGAAATCCGACCGCAAAAACTGTTTGTTCACAACGATGCTGGTATGGGTTTCAGTCGTCGTGAAGCCATGAAGGTCTGAAATTATTTCGTGACTCCCTGTTACGGCCCTGGCCAACAGGGCCCGCATGGCTTCAGCCGTTGTTACTATTCGAACTTGGTGAATCAGAAAATCCCGCTTGCCAATCCAAAGGGTCCTCGTCCGACCTTGCAATTGTCTGGAAAAAACGTAACAGTTCACAATTCCCACTTTCTCATCGGGTTGCCGATTTTCGCTAAACACAGAACCGCCAAGCGGGTCTCCCCATTGCATGTTAAAAAATGTCCGTGGAATAGTTCCCGCCGCGCCGCCGGAGATTTCAGCGGCTTTGGCCAGAGCACTATTCCGCGTCTCTTCGTCCTGCGGTCCATTGCCCATTTCCAAAAAACTGCCTTCACCTAATGACCAAACTGCCTGCGCTTGGGTCTTGGTGGTGGAGTAGGATGATTCAATGGTCTGTCCCCATTCGATCAGGTAATAACCCGGCCGGGCGAGCCGGATTGTGAATCTTGTGGTGACGGTGGTGTCGTTCATGGTCGCAACGATTTGCCCCTCATCGCTGTAGCTTTTCAACGAGGCATAATTCGCCTGCGCCTTTTGGAAGATTTGGCTCGACGAAAGATCGTCACCAGCCTTGTCGCTCGAAAGAACCACCGTTGTTGATCCGCTTGCTAACATGATCGCCGCGCTGATAACGAGAGCCACTTTGATTTTTGCGTTTGTCATACTTTTGATGGTCCTTTCACATAGAAAAGCGATTTATGCCAATTCCATACTGGTCGCGTGGGTTCACCGGCGCAGCCACCCTCAGATCTTACTTCCGGTCGTGATGCACATCGGAAGGCTTCCAATTTTTGGGATACTTCCGAAGCATCTCCGCGTGATGGTTTGCCGGGGAGTCATGGAAATCCATACTCACTGACGATGAAGCCTGAAGCACGCCAAGCGAGACACCCTGTGGTGTCGGCTGCGAAACCCATGCGCCGTTTTTCAAAAAAGCGTACTGGTGCCGGCTGCTGTTGTAATAGATACCGTAGTTGGGGTAATAAACGTAGTCGTCCTGGAACACGACGCCTGGTGCCGCTACTACGGGAGGGGTCACGGTTATCCCGACGTTCTGTCCATTGGCGTAACCGACGCCTTTGGTCAGCGCCACCAGCAGCACAGCACCTAACACGAATCCAACCTTGTTGGTCTTAAAGAAATGTTTCTTGTTGTTCATGGGACGAGAGTAACCGGAGAAACTTGCCGGGGCTATGGGGTGTAACCCTTAGCACACGCTTGCCGTGAGAGGTATAGGGAAGCGTGGTCCCGCGAATCCCATACAATCCCCTGGCCGTTTCACACGTAGTTCAGAAATTCCTGGCTTAGTTTGGCGGGGATGTAATTCCGGGACTTGTTGAGCACGGTACTGACGTTGGCCTTGGATTCGGCCAGCAGCTTGATGACGCGACGGACAACGTCCTGGTTGGTCTTTTCCGCTTCGATGACGAGCAGCACCATATCCATGAGGCCGGAAAGCCGGGCTGTGGCGGTGGTTTGGTTGACCGGCGGCATGTCGAAAATGATGTAGTCGTATTCGCTGGCCTTGAGTTTGGGCATCAGCGCCGAAAGTTTCTTGGGCAGGTTGGCCGGCAGTACGTCGCCATTGGTCTGTTCGGTGATGGTGTACAGGTTGGCTTTGACGAGGGTGCAATTTTTTTCGGTCTCCAGGACTTGATCCAGGCTGTAGCCCGGCTCGCCCCGATAAAATTGTCGGGCTGCTCCCCTGTCTCCACTGATGTTGACAAGGAGCACGTTGCCGTCGCCGGTTTCGGAAAGTGTAGCAGCCAGCCCGGCGGCAATACTGCTCACGCCCCCACCATGGCCGCAACTCGTCACGGCCACCAACTTCGGCTTGTGAACCAGATTTCTCACTTCGAAATGAACGATCAGCCGGTCGCGCAGTCCTTCGTAAAACCGGCGCAGTGGGTGTTCACGATCCCACGGGGCAATACTCGTGCCGGGAGGCGTTCCTCCACCCCTGGTAGCACCAGGTGTGTTGTCCAACAGCAATCGTCCAGCACCAAGCCGCCGGGCGTGTTTTCCGAAACCGTTTTTTTCCACATCCGGAATGGAAATGAACAACGGTAATCCGAGCTTGGTTTCGATTTCCGAGGGTTGCTTTACCGAGCGATCCAGAACCAGTTCCATCAAAAAGGCCAGCGCCAGTCCGGCCAGAATGCCGCTCACTGCCAACGCGCCCACTACTTTCTCGAATTTTTTCGACCGACCTTTCAGCGGCGGCGTCGGCGATTGAATGATGCTGATGTTCGAGACCTTGCCATCGTTTAACTCATCGTCGATGCGGGATCGCTCCAGGTGGTCGGTGAAGTATCTCAGGTTGGCTTCGGCTGATTCCCTCTTTTGTTCCAATCCGGAAAGGGTGGCTTCCACCTGTTTAAAATTGGTTGCATCCGTCCAGACCTGGTTCAACTGTGAATGCAGGAATTCAATTTTTGCTTTCAACGCAGAGATCTGCACGGAGTCGTCCGGCAAATCGTCGGGCATGCCCGTTGTCCCCCGGGCCGGATCCGGCAATAGCATGACTACGCTTGCCAGCGGGGGATATTTTTCCTCCAACCGGGTTTTGATTTTTTGGGCATCGGCAATCTGGCCGCGGACCTCCTTGACCAGCACGTTTTCCTCGGTGAACCCCTGTCGTGTCAAGAAATCGTCCTCCTCATTGTTGAGAAAGACGAGACGCGCGCAAATCCGCCGATAGGCATCATATTGTTCGGAAGAAATTTTTACCAGCGGTTCGCCAGAAGTTGCCGTCAGGGCCTTCCGCGCGGCCTGACGTTCCGCCAGCTCTTCCTCGGCACCGGAAATTTGATCACGAAGTTTCGTTATTTGGCTGGAATAAGCGGCTTTTGAGTCCTCAGTGGAGATCACGCCCGCTTCGCTTTGCGCCTGCTGAATCTGCTTTTCCGTTTCGATCAACTCGCCGCGCAACCGGGTGGTTTCATTCGTCAAAAAATCACCAAATACACCACCCCCCCGCATCTTGAAGTGTTTGACAAAATAACCATCAATAATTTCACTCAAGGCGGGCTGGACAATTTCCTCGTCGGGGTGCTGCAAGGTGATGTGGATCACGCTGGTTCCCGGCGTCGACTCCACCGTCAGTCCATTTTGAATGAAATAAGCCGCCTCCATGGCTTCATTGGTTTCCGCACCACCGCCGCGGCCGCCCAGAATTTTCGAGGGCGTCAGGGCTTGAACCACCTGCTGGGCCAGATCCAGACTTTTCAGGATATCGATCTCGGTGTCGATGATGTTCTCGCTGGGCGCATTCATCGGCTGGGTTTCTTCCCCTGGCACACTGATCGGTTTCGCCTCCAACACGCTGAGCGAAAGCTCGGCCTCGGACTTGTATTGCGGGGGATTCATCAAGCAAACCGCCAGTGCGCCTAGAATTCCAGCCAGGGAAAGACCGAGAATCATCCACTTCCTCCGGAAGAGAACGAAATAAACGTCTTCCAGCGTCATTCTCGGTTGAGGTGTGTGTGTCTTCTTATCGCTCATGCAAAGAAAAATGGTTCGGCATTTTTTTCTTACTTATATGCGGGGAACAGCGTATCCACCATAGGGTGTTCACCCCATGTGGGTTTTACGTGGGTTCAACCCCGGCACATGTGTTCGGGCCGGGGAAACGTCAACCGGACGCCGGACCGATGACCGGCTTCGTCCGTCCGGACACGGTTCGAGTTGCCCGGGGCACGGTCGGCGGCGCGCAGGACCAATCTCACCGCATCCAACAATTGTTCGATGGTATAAGGTTTTTCCACCGTGGTGACGGGTTGAAGCCACAAATTCTGGGCCAGTTCCTGCGCAGGCACCGTTCCGGTGGCCATGATGATCGGTAACTCCATGCGGGCAGAACGCAGCTTCTTGAGGAGTTCAATGCCGGGCAGCCTGGGCATATGATTGTCAGTTATAAGAAGATGGTAGCGTTTGGCGCAAAGCGCTTCCCAGGCGGCGGCACCATCCTCGGCGTTGTCCACCGCGTAGCCGGCGCAAGTCAACACCATGGTGTTGATCAGGCGGAGTTCGTGATCATCCTCCGCCACCAGAATGCGGAGGGGCTGGTTCGATAGGTTCCTGACGGGTCTGGCGGCCTCGTCGCAGGCAGTTTCAAGAAGTTGATTCATTGGAATGAAAAAAATTGTCGGGATTCAGATCCAGAGTCGCCGGGCGATCCTGTCCTCGAACCTCAACCACGCGTGCATTGACAGCCGACCGCATCATCGTTTCTGCTTTTTGCTGCCGCTGGCGTCGCAACCGCTCGCGAAGAACTGCGAAGAACCCGCCAAACGTGGGTGGCTTATTCCGGTGATTGATCATCATTCCGTGAGAATACGACTGGAAACCTTCCGAGCGCTATAGGGTGTTTCCCGACCTGAAATTTGGCGCATCCCGCAGCCGACGCTAAAGTGGTGTTTCAGACATTCACCCCATCGCCGCACGTGCGAGCTGACTTTTGTGTTCGCCCTCGTCGGCGTATCCGTTTGGATGCGACCATCGTGGTTCGTCAATTTACTATCCAATTTTCCATAAAAGGAAGACGACGCCCAACTCGGCAAAACTCAACAATGCAGGTATGAGCAACGCCACAATTCCCCAAAGTGTGACTCTTCCAAAACGAAGGATGCCCAGCATTGTCATTCCCGCCACAAACGGAGCGATGCCCAGCAGGATCAAAACCCTGATGGAAAAATGAGGGCCGGATGCGCTCCAGCCCGCACCCATAAAAGCAAAAAGATAAATCGGCAAAGCGACGATCGGGGCAAGCCACACAATGAGCCACGAGGTGAGCGGAAGAACTGCTTTATGAAGGCTTTTCATTGCAAATGTTTTTCTTTCCCAGCCATGCCGGGAAATTGTTTTTCAGAATTTATACTGTGTGTACAACATGATTTGTTCCTCATACCGGCTTTCGATGCCATCCTGGCTTGATTCGAAACTGTTCCTGCCGGCGCTGGCCGTGAGATAGACGCTGTGTTCGCCATGAACATAGGCGAGGGTTGCGCCGACTTTTGGGATGGACCAGCTATTCACATTCCAGTCGGGATATTCCACCCCCAGCGCGGTGGTCAAAACCTTTCCATCAATATAGATGGGATTTCGCAGGATGAATGACAGATTACGGGGCGTCACGTCCAGTTCGGCCTTATCACTGAAAGTGATAAAACCTCTGGGGTTGGGGCTCATCAAATCTCGCAATCCAATGTGGATGCCGTCATTTTTGGCATAGGCCACTCCTGGATTCCCCGCAACAACCGGGGACAGCGGAGAGATAATTCTCTTGTCATAGGTATTATCCAGAAACGTTTCCCGAAAGAATCCAATGATGCCGCTCGGATGATAGTTTACATCCAGGTAATCTCCGAGGGATTGTACGGCTGTCTTTCTATAGAGAGATATGCCCCGACGGATGGCCAGGTCGTCGGGGCTTCTCAGGGCCGTAGAGTCGCGATTCAGGTATAGCAGGGAATCCTCGGTGAGCACCCTGGCCGACGTCAGGGTTGATTCCACTCTTTCGGTTCCCACTTTTTCAAGAAAAAAGGAAAGGCTTTTCTCGTCTTTCTGCCTAAGTTCCAGTTTTAGATCCAAGTTTGTACCGTCCCACGGGGGTTTGATCCATATCAAGACTGCATGAAGTGAATTGGTGTGGTTATATAGCTCCAGATCCAGATTTGGGCGGACTGGAGTGTTGGGATCGGCTGTGAATCTTAGCAGGGAGGCATATTGTTGTGCTTGGGATTGCATGGTGGAGATTCCCCAGAATGCGGTTAACATCAATATCCCCAGAGGTCTGAAATTTTGAGAAACCATAGCGCCTCCTTCATGGAAGTGTAGATGCCAAGGTTCTCATGACGGAAAGTACAGCCGACGGGTGCGTGGCGCCATTAGGTGTTTCCCCACCATCCCAGGCAATCATCCGATGATGTCGGTTACCGAAAAGCAAAGGGATGATTCGTCGGCGAATGGTTCCCACCCGGTCAAAAACCTTCAACAAAATCAGAAGGGATAACGAGCGTGAATATGGAGGGCATCACCCAATACGCCTTATGTTTGAAGCAGGAGCCAACGGCGCCACCCTTCAGTGTTGGATTGAGCCATGAAATTAGTTTACAGGATTTGGAGCCTGGAAGAAATTGGCGCACTTGCGGTTCAGCAACGCTCGACCACACTAATGACGTCCCGCAATTCGTTTCCGGTAAAGACAGATTTCCACCTGCCATCTTTTTCAATAACTGCCACACACCTGTAACCATCACATTGAACTACATACGATTTCCCTATTTCTGGGGATTGTTCCATTGTCTGATTTTGGCCATTTTCATTCACAAGCTGAGACTATGCCTTTTCAAGCGCGAACCACAATGGGGTGTTTCCCCTATGGTACTCAAGACGTACCGCTAACTGTCAATACCGTGGCTTGCAAAATGCTGATAATGCGTATATGCTCGTGGAGCCCGACGGGTTAGGGGAGAAAGACCGTGACCGAAAAAGAACACCAACACAATTTAAAGCGGATCGCCAAGGCTATCAAGGCCAACAATGCGTTCTTTCCCAATTTCCACAAGGGACACCCGACACGCAAGTCCGGTTCCGCAACATCGAAAAAGAGCTTCGAGGCAGGTGACATTCCGACGCAGGCCAAACTCTGCCGCGTTACTCTAAGTCACCCGGCGCGTCCTGGCGCGGTAGGCGACCGATGCAAGGTGTGAAAAATCGCGGGCATGAACTGGGGAAGGTTCGCACCAGGGTGAGTCGGCCCACGGGCACCATCATGGCGCCGCCACAACCTTGCATGATACGGCACGCGACCAGGACGTGGATGTTGCTCGAAATGCCGCAGAGCAACGACCCCAAGGTGAAAAGTCCAATCGCGGACGGGAAGACCCGGCGCGTGCCGAAGCGATCGGCCATCCAACCGCTGATGGGGATAAACACCGCCAGGCTCAACGCGTAAATTGACAGCACGGCTTTCATGCTGAGCGGCAGAGTTGCTCACCATTTCCAATTGCGGATTTCCGGAAGGTCCTGGCCGTATTTATCAATGTATTGCTTGTGCTCGATGAGCTTGTCCTTGAGTTGCTGCTTCAGGTAGTTGCCCTTGCCGCCCGTCTGCGGCAGGCGGTCGATGGTATCCATCACGAGGTGGAAGCGGTCCAACTCGTTCAGCACGGTCATGTCAAAGGGTGTGGTGATGGTACCCTCTTCCTTGTAGCCGCGGACATGGATGTTGTCGTGGTTGGTGCGGCGGTAGGTCAACCGGTGAATCAACCACGGGTAGGCGTGGAAGGCGAAAATGACCGGCTTTTCCCGGGTAAACAGCTCGTCGAAATCCGTATCGCTCAATCCGTGTGGATGCTCGGTTTGCGGTTGCAGCCGCATGAGGTCAACGACGTTGACCACCCGGATTTTCAAGTCGGGCAGATGCTCGCGCAGAATGGACACGGCGGCAAGCGTCTCCAGCGTGGGCACATCACCACAGCAGGCCATGACCACATCGGGCGCGGCGCCCTGGTCGTTGCTGGCCCACTGCCAGATGCCGATGCCCTCGGTGCAGTGCTTAACCGCGGCGTCCATCGTCAGCCACTGCGGCGCCGGGTGTTTGCCGGCGACCACGACGTTGACGTAATGGCGGCTGCGCAGGCAATGGTCCATTACCGACAGCAGGCAGTTGGCATCCGGCGGAAAATAAACCCGCACGACAGACGCCTTTTTGTTCACGACGTGATCAATGAAACCGGGATCCTGATGCGTGAATCCATTGTGATCCTGGCGCCAGACATGCGAGGCCAGCAAGTAGTTCAACGAAGCGATCTTCCGCCGCCACGGCAGGCCCGACGTAACCTTCAGCCATTTGGCGTGTTGGTTGAACATCGAATCAATGATGTGGATGAACGCCTCGTAGCAGTTGAAGAGCCCATGCCGCCCGGTGAGCAAGTAGCCTTCGAGCCAGCCTTCGCATTGGTGCTCGCTGAGCATCGAGTCCAACACGCGGCCAGCGGGGGCGAGAAATTCATCGTTCGGCACGGTCGCAGCGTCCCATTGGCGTTGGGTCGTTTCAAAGAGAGCGGCCAGGCCGTTGGAGAGGGTCTCGTCCGGACCGAAGACCCGGAAATTCCGCTGCTCGCTGCTCAGCTTCGCCACGTCGCGAAGGAAAGGTCCGAGCACGCGCGTGTCGCCGATGCCGCGCGCCCCCGGCGAGGGCACGTCCGTCGCATATTCGCGAAAGTCCGGCATCCGCAGGTCCCGGAGCAGAATACCGCCGTTGGCGTGGGGATTAGCGCCCATGCGGCGCTCGCCCTTGGGCGCCAATTCGGCCAGTTCCGGTTTCAGGCGGCCCCGTTCATCGAAGAGTTCCTCCGGCCGGTAGCTCTTCAGCCAGTCCTCCAACAGCTTGAGATGTTCGGGATGAGTGGCCGGGTCGGAAAGCGGCACCTGATGCGCCCGAAAGGTGCCTTCAACCTGCAAGCCATCGATCCTCTTCGGACCCGTCCAGCCCTTGGGTGAATTGAGAACGATCATTGGCCAGCGAGGACGCGTGAGATCGCCGCGGCCACGCGCCTGCTCCTGGATTTTTTTGATCTGCTCCACCGCCACATCGAGCGCCGCGGCCATCGCTTCATGCATCAACGCCGGCTCGTGACCTTCGACGAAGATGGGCGTCCAGCCATAGCCGCGGAGCAACTGTTCCAACTCCTCGCGCTCGATGCGGGCGAGAATGGTCGGGTTGGAAATCTTGTAACCATTGAGATGCAGGATGGGCAGCACCGCGCCGTCGGTGGCCGGATTGAGAAACTTGTTGGAATGCCACGCCGTGGCCAGCGGTCCGGTTTCCGCCTCGCCATCGCCAACGACACAGGCGACGATGAGCTGGGGATTGTCAAACACCGCCCCGAACGAATGGCTGAGCGAATAGCCCAGCTCGCCGCCCTCGTGGATTGAGCCGGGTGTCTCCGGCGAGGCGTGGCTGGGGATTCCGCCGGGAAACGAAAACTGCAGAAAAAGCTTTTGCAGTCCAGCCTCATCCTGGCTGATGTTGGGATAAATTTCGCTGTAAGTGCCCTCGAGGTAAGTGTTGCCCACGACGGCCGGGCCGCCGTGTCCGGGGCCGGACACATAAATCATGTCGAGGTCGTATTTCTTGATGACCCGGTTCAAGTGCACATAGATGAAGTTCTGTCCCGGGGTCGTGCCCCAGTGTCCCAGCAACATGTGCTTCACATCCGTGAGCGCCAGCGGCCGCTTGAGCAGCGGATTATCAAAAAGATAAATCTGGCCGACTGACAGATAGTTGGCGGCACGCCAATAGGCGTCCATCTTGCGCAGCAGTTCCGGCGTGAGTGTGTTCGTTTTCACCGTTCAATCCTTTTTGTTCCCCGCGCCGGGTGCCAAAATGCGGCACACCGAACGCGCAAGCATCAATTCTTCGTCTGTGCGAATGACGCGAACTGTGGCCCGGCCGCCGGCCGTGGAAATCACCGCCGCATTCTTCGCGTTGCGCGCCGGGTCCAATTCGATGCCAAGAAAACCAAGCCCGTCACAGATGTGCTCACGGATGGCCGGGCAGTTTTCCCCAATGCCGGCGGAGAAAACCAACGTGTCCAATCCGCCCAGTGCGGCGGCGAAGGAGCCGATCCACTTTTTCGCCTGATAACAAAACAACGCCACGGCCTCTGCTGCGCGGACATCAGTGGCTTCACTCGCGCACAGGTCGCGCATGTCGGAGCTGGTCCCCGAAATTCCCAGCAGTCCGGATTCGTGATTGACCATTTCGTAAAATTGCTTTGTGGTCATCTGCTCGGTTCGCGCCAGATACGGCACCAGGCCGGGATCCAGATCGCCCGAACGCGTGCTCATCACCAGTCCCGCTGTCGGTGTAAAGCCCATGCTGGTGTCCGTGCTTTTGCCATCGCGTACGGCGGCCAGGCTGGCGCCGTTACCCAGATGCGCAAGGATCACCCGGCCCTTCGTTGCCGCCGGGTCGCCGAGCCGCGCGAGTTCTTCCATCAGATAGGCATAGGACAAGCCGTGAAAACCGTAGCGTTGAATGCCCTTGGCATCGAAGCGCCGCGGGATCGGCAGCAGTTTGGCCACGCGCGGCATCGTGTGGTGAAACGCCGTGTCGAAACAGGCCACTTGGGGCAGTTTCGGATGACGCTGGCGGAACGTTTCGATCAGTTCGATTTCGCGGGGCAGATGATCCGGATCGTATGGCCTGAGGCGATGCAATTCATCCAACAATTCCTGGGTGACCATTTCGGGCATGGTGTGTTTCATGCCGTGGACCACGCGGTGCCCCACCGACCGGACCGATTCGAAATCGTTCTGCTTTTCGAGCCAGTCAATCAGAACATTCGCCGCCGACCGGTGATCAGAAGCTGCGATGCCGAGGCTTTCCGGTTGATTCCCGGCCGGGGCACTGAACGTCAGATTGGTTTTGCTCAAGCCGATGCGGTCAACCTTTCCATATAGGCCGCGTTTCAGTGGTTCTTCAATGTGGTAGAGCGCAAACTTGATACTCGACGAGCCGCCATTGATGGTCAGGATGCTTGGGTTAGCCGGTTTCATGGGTGTCTTCGACATCGGGCCGTAATCCCAACGAAGCCAGTTTCGCGCAAGTGGATTTGTAATCCGTGTGAAGAATGCTTCGAATCTCCAAACCCTCCGCTATCTGGACGAACATCGGAGTATTTTCAATATAGACCACCTGCCGGGCCGGCACCTGGGCAATGTCCAGCGCCAGCCGAAAGATGTCCGCGTCAGGCTTGCGGAGGTGGACAAAGCACGAGGAAATAAAAGCATCCACAAACCGGTCCAGTTTGAACTTTCGAATCCGATACGCATTCAGTTCACGCGCTTCGTTGCTGACCACGACAATCTTCAATCTGTATTTGGCTTTCAGGTTGCGAACCAGTTCAATCATCCTGGCGCAAGGTTTCGATTGCGCAAACATGAAGCGCCGGAATTCGGCGCGGGAAAATGGCCGTTTTTGGTTGAAGACCACCCGGTCCAAATGTTCTTGGAGGGTAATTTTATCCTCCTCATGGGTTTCGAAGTTCAATTCATGCCGTTCCTGCATCTCGGCCCAGTCCAGCTTGAAGTGAGTCGCCGCCCGTTTCCGGGCACGATGATCCCAGCCATTCGTCAACAGGACACCGCCAATGTCCAGAAACAGGGTTTTGACCGGGAGTGTTTTGTTCATGTGGGCGGTGGTTGGGCAGTTTGGGGAATTGGTCTCGTCATGGCCTGATACATCATTTCCTCGCTGAAGAACGGTGAGCCAAATAGTTCGTAACCGCCGATTAGTCTTTCGTTCACTTTTCGCGCCAGCTCTTCGTGAGTTGCGGCATCAGCGTGAAAAGGCACCGCGACAATGGTGTATTCGATTGGAGTTTTCATATTGCCGGGGTTTAGTCGCGCAATTCGCATTGGGGTTTGTTTTTCATCGTTGCCATAAAATTTGTGTGTCTTCCAGCGGGATGGCAACGCCATCGAAGCGAGGCATCACTCGCGCGGTATAATCCCCTGCCAGGCGGCCAACAGCTACAGTTGCGCTGTAAACATAGCCACCTGATTCGTCAGCCAGTGGATGCAAACAGGTCATCTCCTGCCGCACGGGAGGACCGCCTTTGATTCCGTCGGCATATAGTTCCACTCTCACCGCCTTTGGATCGAGGCCATGGAGACCGGTTTGAACCTCAAATATGAGTTGCTCGCCTTTGGCCTCCACCTTTACTTGACCGAAGTGCGCTGTGGCCCATTTCTGTTCCAGACTGTGCCGCCAGTCCACCATTTGCCTGCCGATAGTGCCTTTGTTGGCCACGCGCGATTGGCAGGATATTGCCGCCGGAAGATAATGTTGTTCGGTGTATTCGCGCACGGTGCGATCGGCGGAGAAGCGCGGGGTCAACCGCGCCATGCTTTCGCGCATCCGCGCGACCCAAGCGGTGGGAATGCCTTTCTCGTTGCGGGTATAAAATTCGGGAATCACCTCGCGTTCGAGTCGTCCGTAGAGGGCCTCGGCTTCGGCTGCATCCCAGGCCGGGTCGCTGCCGTGCTCCTGACCGTCGCCCAGCGCCCAGCCCAAATCCGTGACATACGCTTCGGCCCACCAGCCGTCCAATTCCGAAAGATTGATGCCGCCATTGACCAGCACCTTCATGCCGCTCGTGCCACACGCTTCCCACGGCCGCTGTGGCGTATTGATCCAGACATCCACGCCCTGCACCAGTCGCTCGGTCAATTGCATATCGTAGTCGCTGAGAAAAATTGCGTGAGGCCGGACATCGGGTCGGCGAATGAACTGAATCCATTTTTGGATCAGGGCTTGTCCCGCAAAGTCCGCCGGATGAGCCTTGCCCGCGATGATGAGCTGCACCGGACGCTGTGGATTGGATAACAAACGAAGCAGGCGCTCCGGATCATGCAGCAGAAGATTGGGTCGTTTGTAGGTCGCAAAGCGCCGCGCAAAACCCAGTGTCAGCGCGTTGGGGTCAAACAGATGCTTCGCCTCTTCAACCGTCTCGGACGATGCTCCGGCGGCGGCATAATGTCGGGCCAGCCGTTCACGGGCGTATTCCACCAGCGACTTGCTGGCAGCGATGCGAAATTGCCAAAGATTTTCGTCGGAGACGCGGCGAATATCCTGTTCCAAAGTTTCCGACGCCCCCAGCCAACGGTCTTTGCCACAGGCCTTCGTCCAGAGTTCGTCGGCAGCCGCCGAATCCCAGGTCGGCATGTGAACTCCGTTCGTTACATGGCCGATGGGAATTTCATTCTCCGGCCAGTGCGGAAATAGCGGTTCAAATAAATGCCGGCTGACTTTTCCGTGCAAACGGCTCACACCATTCACCGACCCGCTGCCGCGAATGGCCAGATAAGCCATGTTGAAACTTTCCGAAGCATCGTTCGGATTTTGGCGGCCCAAGGCCAGCAAATCATGGAGGCTGATGCCGAGCTTTTCAGTGGCATAATGACCGAGGTATTGTTCGATGAGAGCCGGATTAAAACGGTCAAACCCGGCGGCCACTGCCGTATGAGTGGTGAATACATTTCCCGCCCGCGTGGCAGCCAGCGCCACATCAAAAGGCTGCGCGTTCTCCTGCGTGAAACTGCGGGCGCGTTCCAACACGGCAAACGCCGCATGACCTTCATTCAGGTGACAGACATCCGGCTTGATGCCGAGTGCCGCAAGCAATCGCCAACCTCCAATCCCAAGCAACAGCTCCTGCTTGAGGCGCAACTCCGGTCCACCGCCATACAACTCGCTGGTAATCCCGCGATGAGCCGGAAAATTGGCAGCGTCATTGCTGTCCAGCAGGTAAAGCTTCACCCGACCAACCTGCACCTGCCACGCCCGCAGCCAGACCGAGTAACCAGGCAAGGCAATCTCCAGCCGCAACCATTCGCCATTCGGCTGGCGCAACGGCGTGATTGGCAACTGGCCGGGGTCGTTATACGGGTGTAAAGCTTGTTGCGCCCCGTCCTTGTCAATCACCTGACGAAAATAGCCTTGTTGGTAGAGCAGCCCCACGCCGACCACCGGCACGCCCAGGTCGCTGGCAGCCTTGAGCTGATCGCCGGCCACATTGCCCAATCCGCCGGAATAAATGGGCAGTGCTTCGCTCAACATATATTCCATGCTGAAATACGCGACACACTTCATGGGCGACTGCGGATGATTTTTTTGAAACCACGCGGGCGTCTCTGCCGCCTGGCGCTTGGCTCGCAACTGGTCATCCACTTTCTTGCGAAAGGTCGGATCAGCCAGCACGCTCTTGAGTTTGTCCTTGGAGACAGTTTGCAGGACCACCCAGGGGTTTTGCGTGAGTTCCCACAGCGCGGGATCAAGCTGCCGCCACACTTCGTCGGTGCAATGATTCCATGACCAGCGCAGGTCCAGCGCCAGCTCCGCCAGTGAATCGAAGCCTTCGACATCCGCAGTTAATTGACCGTAGGCCGGCTTGTTGCCCGGTGTTTGTTTGTCTGTAGTCATAATGTTTTTTGCGCTCAAAGTTTGTTTTCCAAATCCGCCATTTTCGCCAGCCGGCGACGAAAACGCTCCGCGCCGATGAATTGTGCGGCGAGAAAGGTCTGCGTTAATTCCCAGGCGAGGGCGTGGCCAACCACGAGGCCGCCAAAACAGATCAGGTTCAAATCGTCATCCTCGACACCTTGATGCGCCGAAAAGTTTTCATGAATCAAGCAGGCCCGGACCCCTGCCACTTTGTTTGCGCAGACCGCCGCCCCGACACCGCTTCCGCAGATTCCAATGCCGCGTTTCACCGTCCCGGCGGCAACCGCGCGGGCCAGCGGCACGATGAAATCCGGATAGTCGTCGTCTTCTTTTGGCCGGCCGTCGCCAAAGTCAACCACTTCATGGCCGGCTTCGCGCAACTTCCTGGCCAGATATTCTTTCAATTCGTAACCTCCGTGGTCGGCAGCGATGCCGACGCGGTTCGGCGGCCCTGGCAGGACGGTTACGGTTTGAGCATTCACAAGCATTTTCAGGTAAGGTTTAAGTCGCGAGCCGAGGATACAATCGCGCGCCCAGAAAAACCAGAATGGTCGTGGTGAACAGGATGACCACATAGTCGAGACCCAGACTGAAGACGCTCGTGCTGCCCGACAACATGCAAGTGCGCAGGGCGTCCACGACATAGGTCAGAGGATTGAGATGCGAAATAATCTTCAGCCAGCCGGGCATGATGTCGGTGGGATAAATCGCGTTGCTGGCAAAGAACAACGGCATGGTGAGCACCTGGCCGACGCCCATGAAACGTTCACGCGTCTTCACGATGCACGCAATGATGAGCGAAAACGTCGAGAACAGTGTCGCGGCCAGGACCACGATGACCAGCACATTGAACAGCGCGAGCGGACTCCAATTCAGCTTCACTCCGAGCAACAGCGAAAGGATGTAGACAATGACCCCCTGCGAAAGAGTGCGGATGCCGGCGGAGAAGCCCTTGCCGAGCACCAGCGCCGCGCGCGGAGTCGGGCTGGCGAGGAATTTCTGCACAATGCCGAGGTCGCGCTCCCAGATGACGTTGATGCCGAAAAAAATGGCCACGAACAGAACACTTTGCGCCAGGATACCGGGAGCAATGAAATCCAGATAGGGAATGTTGCCCGTATGCATCATCCCGCTGCGTGAGAAGACCTGTCCGAAGATGAGCAGCCACAACGCGGGCTGGAGCGCGCGGGTGACGAGTTCCGTGAAATCGTGGCGCAGCTTGCGCAACTCAAATTCGGTGATGACAAAGGTCTTCTCGATGAAGCCGGTCAATGGGCGAATGGAAGTAGCGTTCATAGATCAGCCCAGGCGCTCAGCCGTGGCGCGTTCGGCAGAAACGGCGCGGAAGTTGTTGCCAGAATCCAGCGCGCTGCCGGCATAATGGACAAAGACATCATTCAGCGTGTGGCCGCTACCAAGCGAAGCTTCAAGTTCTTTGCAGGTGCCGAGTGCCGCTACTTTGCCTTTGTGCATGATCGCCATGCGGTCACAATGGCCTTCCGCTTCTTCCAGATAATGGGTGGTGAAAAATAGGGTGGTGCCATAATTGGCCCGCAGGTCCACAAGATGTTTCCAAACCGCGTCGCGCGCAATCGGGTCCAGCCCGACCGTCGGCTCATCGAGGAAAAGCACCTTGGGACGATGCAATGTGGCTTGGGCAATTTCCAGTCGCCGAACCATGCCGCCGGAGTATTCGCCCACCATGCGTCCGCCGTCCGCCGTCAGGTTCATGAATTCCAATGCCTCCGCAATGCGCGCCGGCCGCTCGTGGCGTGGCAGATCGTAAAGTTTGGCAAAGATGAGCAGGTTTTCGTAGCCGGTGAGCGAGCCATCCACCGAGACCGCCTGCGGCACATAACCGATGGCGCGGCGGACGCCGACCGCCTGGCTGGTGATGGAGAAACCGGCCACACACGCCTCGCCCGACGTGGGCGGCAGCAGCGTGGTGAGCATCTTGATGGTGGTGGTCTTGCCCGCCCCGTTGGAGCCAAGCAGGCCGAAGACCTCGCCGGTATTGACCGAAAGAGTCAGCGCATCCACCGCCGTAAACGCGCCGAAGCGGCGGGTAAGGTTTTTGATTTCGAGAACAACGTCGCTCATGATCCCTTTGGAAAGTATATCTCCTGGACACAGGAAACGAATGGGGTGAATACCCCATAAGATTCAATGAACCGGCCAAGGCGTCGTATTTTACGCCGATGGCATCCTATTACGGTTGCTGTTTTTTGGAAAAAAGGCGAGCCCAGGACCCGGATAAGGAATGTCTGAAAATCACGGCGAAAGCCACAATGGCCATCCCCGCGAGCATCAGGTAAAGCGCCGTGGGCCCCAACCAGGCTTCGAGCTGTTTCCACTGTTTCCCGAAAAAATATCCGATCAGGATGTAACCGGTGGTATAGGCTGCCGACCCTGTGAGGTTGTAAAAGAGAAAAGTGCGCCATTGGATTTTCGCCATGCCGGCCAGCAGGTTGACCGCGACCGGCGGAAACAAGAAGATGAACCGTGCGATAAACACCGTCTTGGCGCCATGACATTTGAAAAACTGTTCGGGCCACTTCATCCGTTCGGGGGTGAGATGGAGCCAGTGGATTTTTTCCAGACTGCCCCGGCCCAGCCGCCGTCCAAGCCAAAAGGCACAAATGCCGCCCAGAAAACATGCCATCGTTCCGGCCACCACGGGCTGCCACAGTGAATCCGCAGTTTTCCCCAAAACAAATCCGGCCCCCAAAAGAATCGTTTCCCCCGGCAGGGGAAAACCGAGGTTGTTCAAAAATGCGACGATGAAGACGAGCACATATCCGTAATGCGGAATATGGGGCAGTAACGAATGCAGCCAGTGGAGCATGTTCATCGCTCGTGCTTGATTACCAGCCACGCGCGCGGCTTTTCCGGCCGGGCGTGACGCTCAAGGAATGGCCGCTGACTTTCCATGTGAAACATCCCAGCCGCCACCCAAAGCCTTGATCAACTGGACGCTTGCCGTCAGTTGTTGCATCTGGAGGTCCAGCGCCGTCCGCTGATTGTTCAACAAAGCGGTTTGCGCGGCAATCACATCGAGGTAAATGTCCAGGCCGGATTGGTAACGGGTGTTGGCGAGCGTCAGGTAGCGCTGCGACGAGGTGACGGCGGCATCCTGCTGTTGAAGTTCCTGTGACAGGATTCTCAGCGTTGACAGATTGTCTTCGACTTCCTGAAAGGCAGTGAGCACGGTCTGACGGTAATTTGCGATGGTGCCCTGGTAGATCGCCTGGGACTGCTCAGTGACCGCCTTGCGCAATCCGCCGTCAAAAAGTGTTTGCGCCAGTGTCGCGCCGACGGACCAGACCAGGCCCGGCGCGGAAAAAAGATTTTGTATTGATGTGCTCTGGTAGCCCGCCGCACCGCTCAAGGTAATGGTCGGAAAGTAAGCCGCGCGCGCCACGCCAATTTGCGCGTTGGCCTCCGCAACGCGGCGTTCAGCGGCGGCTACGTCCGGACGACGTTCGAGGAGTTCCGACGGGATGCCAAAGGGAATGGCGACAGGTTTTGCGACCAATGGATTGATTACGATTGAAAATGATGAAGCCGGTTGGCCGAGGAGCATCGCGATGGCGTGTTCGAGTTGGGCGCGCTGGATGCCGAGATCGGTGGCCTGCGCGAGCGTGTTGTTGAGCTGCGTTTCCGCTTGCGCGACATCCTGACCGGACGCCATGCCTGCATCAAACTGGACCTGGGTCAACTTGAGCGATTCCTGATAAGCGAGCACCGTCGCATCCAAAAGCTGCTTCTGCGCATCCAGCACGCGCAGCTCAAAATAATCCACCGCCACTTCCGCCTGAATGGTCAGCCGCACGTTTTCGAGATCGGCCAGCGTGGCTTGCGCTTCCAGCGAGTTTGCCTTCACGGTGTTGCGGATGCGGCCCCAGAAATCCGGCTCCCAGGAAGCGTCAAATGGCAATGAATATTCGGTGCTGGTGGAAGCGCCCGACGGCGAACCTGATGGAGATGACTGCCGGGACGCCGTGACTGAAGGACTGGCGGTCACGGTTGGAAAGTACTGCGACCGGGCTTGTTTCACCACAGCCCGCGCGGCGAGGAAATTGGCGAGTGCGGCGGCAACACTTTGATTGGAGACAACCACCTGGCTTTCGAAAGCATTCAACTCCGGCTCATTGAACATTTCCCACCAGTTGCCACGAAGAGCGTCGCCCATTGGCCCGGCGGTTTTCCAGCCGTCAGTTTCCTGGGTTTGCACCGGTGTCATTTCTTTGAAAGCGGCCGGCGTTTGGACGGACGGCTCCGCATATTTTGGCGCGAAGCTGCAACCTGCGGACAGAGCCAGACACGCCAGCGAAACTACGATTTTTATGGCTTTCATTGAATGCTCATGGCTACCCCCTGAAGATGTCGAATGGCTCAATCTTGAGGACCTTGCGTATCCCGACATAGCTTGAGATTGCGGCGATCAAAAGGACCATGCCGAAGGCCAGCCCTAGGTTCCAGAAAGTGATCATGGCGGCGTAGTTGGGTAGCCGGTAGCGGGCAATCGAAATCATCAGCGTCACCAGACCAATACCGAGACCATAACCGGTCAGCGCCGTAAACGTCGCCATGAACAGGATCATATAGACCAGCTCACGCCCCTTGGCTCCAATCGCTTTCAAAGCGCCAAATTTCTCCAGATTTTCGAGAATGAAGGTGTAAAAGGTCTGGCCCGAGATGGACAGCCCAACAATAAAGGCAATCACGGTCATCAACAGGATGTTGGTGCCAATGCCGGTCTGGTAGGTATAATAATCGGAAATGCGTTTGTTGAATTCAGCCTTGGTAAAGGCGATATAGCCGAGCTTGGCAACTTGCTGCTTGATGCCGGCCACGGCAGCATCGCTCTTCGGCTGCACCAGGATATAGGAAATGGTAAACCGCGTTGTCGGGAGATATTCTTTGGCGCGATTGAAGGTGGTATAAAGTGTCGGCACGCCGTTCAGTCCGTTCGCGGCGACCCGGGCGATGCCCACGATGACACCACGGTGGTCATTGAGTTCGAATGTGGTGCCGATCTTCGGATTCCCCAGCTTCGAGAATTCTGCGTCGTTGACCATCAGGAACGAATTGTCGGCGTAGATGTCCTGAATGTTGCCCTGTTCGAGTTCGGGCCGGCCAAACAGACTGCTGTCGTCCAGACCGATGACATTGACCGACTGGTAGGTTCCGTTGGTGAGTTTGACCAGCGCCCCGCCCATAAAGAGCGGCACTGCATAGCTGACCCCGTCCATGCTGCGCACCGAATCCAGCACGTAATCGGGCATCGGGATGGCGCTGCTGGCTGTATTGACCGCCGGATCCATGATCCACATCGCCGCACCAACATTGGTGACGGTCGAAAAGGCGCGGTTGAGAATGCCGGCGAACATCGCGGTCATTTGCATCATCAGGAACACCGCGAAGGTGATCCCGATCAATAACGCGGAGAACTTGGATTTGTCGTTCACCAGCAACTTGAATCCGATCCGCAGGATGCCACCGTATTTCATGGTGACTCGCCTTTCCACCAGCCCGCGCAACAGCCAACCATTACAATGATTGCGCCGAGACCTGCGCCTGGTTGAACTGATGATCGAAAGTTGTTCATCGCGGTTGCTCAACTATTTCTGCCCGATGTAAACATCCACCAACTGGCCCGGATAGACCGGAGCGTCCTTCTTTTCGAACCGGAAAATCACCGGCAGCACCCGCAAATCCACCTGCTCCTGGCGTTCATTGGACAGTTCGATCTTGGGCGAGACATAAGGTTGCACCCGGACGAACTCCAGCGGCACCTTGATGTCCGTCCCGGTAATCTGCATCTGCGCTTGAATATGCCAGTGAGACGGCAACCGTGAGACCAGTATCTCGTCAACATAACAACGCACATCCATGTAATCTTGCGGCCCGCTCATCACGATGAGCGGGTCGAATAATTCCGTGTAGGTGTCGTAGTTGCCCTGCGACGACACATAGCCACCGACCGCTGCGTTGACGGACAGTACGACACCATCCACCGATGCTTTGACCGAATATTTTTGGAGCAGCACGTTGGCCACCTTCAGTGTGGCTGCCGCCTGATTGACGGCATCTTCCGCTGTATCCAGCACATCCTTGCTGATTGATTTCGGGTCAATGTCGTAGGCGTCACGACGCTTGTCGTATTGGTCGCGGGCCGCTTTCAAGTTGGCTTCGGCCAGCTCCATGTTTGCCCTGGGCACGGAATCGTCAATGGTGAAAAGCAATGTGCCGGCTGACACCTGCTGACCTTCATGCACCAGCACCTGGGTGATCGGGCCGGAAACTTCAGGAAAGATATTGATGTTGGCACCATTCGTCTGATCGCTCTCGATAATGCCGTTGGCGTAAATGGCCGAGTCGTAAGGGCTGCTGACCGGTTTAAACACCGGTGGCTGCGCTTTCCTTTCAATGCCGAAGAGATAGGCGGCGACCAGTCCGGCCAAGATGCCCAGGATCGAGAGGACAAAGATGATTTTGTTTCTGAATTCCCTCTTGGGCTTGGATGGTTTGGTTTCAGCTTTAGCCTCCGTTTTGGATTCAGGCTTGAGTTCGGGTTTAACTTCGGTTTTAGGTTCGGCTTTAACTTCGGGCTTGGACTCGGTCGCTTTTCTGTCGTGGGTAAGTTCGAGTGCCTTGGGATCGGGTATGGGCGCGACGGTTTCCGGCTTTGACTCGGCCGCTTTAACTTCCGGTTTGGGTTCGTCTGAATTCATTCGGTTCCCTTGTCATTGGCGGTGAGATGGCCATCTTCCATATGAAGGATTCGATCCGCATATTCGTTGATGCGCGCATCATGGGTGACGATCAGGATGCAGCGGCTTTTGTTGAGAATTTTCTCCTTCACAAAGGCGATGATCATCTTACCGGTGTCGCCATCCAGCGAGGCGGTCGGTTCGTCGAGAATCAGAATTTCCGGCTGGCTGCTGATCGCGCGCGCAATTGCCACGCGTTGCTGCTCGCCGCCTGAAAGCTTTATCGGCAGCATCTCACCCCGGTCTTTCAGTCCGACGATTTCAAGGTATTTTTTTGCCTCGGCGATGGATTCGTTCCAATCGTGCTGTTTCAGAATCATTGGGATGGCCACATTTTCAGCCGTGGTCAGCCGCGGGAACAGATGGTAATCCTGAAAGACGAAGCCGATGGTATTCAGACGAAAATCAGCCAACTGGTCATTATTCAGCGTCCAGATATCAGCCCCTTTGACCACCACTTTGCCGGCATTGGGACGCAGGATGCCGGAAATCATGCTTAACAGCGTGGTCTTGCCGCTGCCGGAAGGGCCGACGATGAACAGCATCTCACCAAAGTGCGCAACAAACCCGACATCATTCACGGCCGTCGTCTTGTTTTCACCTTCACCAAACCATTTGGTTAGATCGGTTGCAATGATTGCCTGATTCTCTATTGGTTTTACGCTGTCGGAGCTCATAGGCAGCCGACATCATTTCTCGGACACCGCGTTCAATACTCCCTCGTCCTGCACCAGCGTCCATTCGCTGTCCGGATTGTATTCCTTCATCGCCGCAGCGATCCGGAAAGTCTTCTCACCGAAATTGCGCTGAAACACTTTACCGTCCTGATTCACAATAAAGGTCATGATGCCTGACTGGTTCCAGTTTTCTGGATAAGCCACCAGCGCGAATCCCCCCGTCAAGTCGCCGTGGCTCAGGTAATTCATTTTTCCGCCGGGCGCAGCCTCGCCCTGCCGCGTCAGAATCCTGAAATAATAACCGTGAAACGGATGCGGCCCCGCGTCCTTGTGACTGACATAACCTTCGGCATGAGCTTCCGCCACCAAAGGCCCGAATGGGCTGGCCGGTTCGTTCTCCACCGCCGGCCAGTAGAGGCCATCCTTCATTCCCGGCGCGCTCTTGAATTTCTGCGCGTAATTCACTCCTCCGCCCGCGACCGGGTTCGCGCTGGCATACTGTCGTTGCGCGGTCACATAAGCCCGGCAAACGCCGATGGCGCAGAGTTCGTCCTTGCCGATGTGCCGGTTGATAATCTCCTCCTTGCCTGACACCGTATCGAAATACCATTGCCCGTTCGTTTTGATCAATGGGATCGGCAGCGGCCAGTTGTTCGTGCCAACTTCAAGGGTGATTTTGTCGTCGCCCTCTTTCACCGGATTACAGTTCTGCGCCATGGCGGCAGCGAAGCGCTGCGCATTGTTCGCGTCCTGCACCTTGTCGCCGGTTGAAAGTTCCTGATACTCCGGGCCGAAAATTTCAACCAGGACCGATTGATCCCTGGCTGCGGTAGCCGCGTGCAAGGCTTTTATGGCTTCCTCCGGCGAAGCGAACAGCCGTTCCGCGACCACGGATTTCTGTGGTGTTGCCTCCGGCTCCGCTGCCTGAAGTTCCGCCGGCAAAACGCCGCAGGCACCCGCCAACAGTGCAATGCTCAAAAGGGTGGGAAGACGTGTCAATAGGTTTGAAAATTTCATAATTTTATCAATCGGCTTGTGTTCCATGTGGTTGCGGTTCATCACTTTTTCCCGCCGCCACCCGTATGACCACCACCGCCCCCTCCATGCCCGCCGCCGCTGGGATGTGCCACCGCACGACTTGCAGCTCCGCGATGACTATAACCATGCACATCGCCCCCCCGATCATAGCCACCGCCGAAAAGAAACAGATCAGGCTCCGCCACCACAACTCCGCCGGCGTATCCTCCGTCTCCGCCCACGAACCCGATGCATCCCGTCAAGGGCACCAAAAGTGCAATCCCCAGCACAATCCCCAGATCAATCTTGAACCGGTCAACCGAACCGTGCTTCTTGTTCAAACGAATCTTCCTCTCGCAGAAGAAATTAAGGAATGTGGTTTTCTGTTTAATCTTCATTAGGGTTAAAATACGCATGCAGGCTTTCCCGTCGCCATGGGGTATAACCCTACCTTGCTTCATTATCGTCGCCCCGAAAGCTTACTTAGCGTCCATTACACTCGATGACGAGGGGTGGTCAGCTTGTGGAACACGCTGCATGGTTCGCGACGAGGTTCCCAGCTCAAGCCAGTTAACCACCATCTTGCCAGTATTTTCCCCTTTGAACAGGCCAATGAATGCGGCCCCGGCTTGATCAAGGCCTTCGACGACCGTCTCTTTGTTCTTCAGTTTGCCAGATTGCAAATAAGCGCCGACTTCCTTTTCAAATTCACCACGACGATCCAGCGAATCACTGACGATCATGCCACGCATCGTCAACCGTTTGGTCGTGATGTTAAAAAGATTGGATGGACCGGGACGTGGCCTTTTCTCGTTGTAACCGGAGATGCCGCCACAGGCGATGATCCGGCCATGGACGCGCAGGGTCGAGAGTGCCGCTTCCAGCGCTTCGCCGCCGACATTATCGAAATACACATCAATCCCATCCGGTGCCTCAACCTTCAATTGTTCAACCATCGGGCCGGTCTTGTAATCGAAGGCGATATCAAATCCACATTCCTCCCGCAGAAATTCGACCTTCTTCATGGAACCGGCGGACCCGATGACTTCGCATCCGCGCAATTTTGCCAGTTGCCCAGCCACATTGCCGACCGCACCGGCGGCGCCGGAAATATAAATGACATCTCCGGCTTTGACCTCCACCAGATTCAACCCGGCCCAAGCCGTCATGCCCGTCATGCCGAGCGCACCGAGATAAACCGAGAGCGGTTGAATTTCGCGACTGACCATATGTAATTGTTGGGGCGAAGCGATGAAGTAATCCCGCCAGCCAAAGTTGGAAGTGACGGCATCACCCGGCTTAAATTCCCTGGTGCGCGACTCGACCACTTCGCCGACGGCGCCGCCCTCGAGCGGTTTGCCCAACTCGAACGGCGGAACATACGATTTTCCCTCATTCATGCGACCGCGCATGTAGGGATCCACCGACATGAAAAGATTGTGCACCAACACCTGCCGGTCTGGTAGTGGCTCCAATTCAGTCTGCGCCAGGATAAAGTTGGCTGCGGTCGGAAACCCGTTGGGGCGGGAAGCCAGTCGATTTTCCCGGCTCGAAATTTTTGACATAATAATAATTCCGCCAATCTTAAGCCTTTCGTCACGAGGCCATCATTCATCCTTCATTGGGGTTTTCCCTTCCATTCCCGACTGCGACGAGAAATCCCCGGTGGACGGAGAGCAGTACAGGCTGAAACCTGGAGGTTGGCAGGCGGACCAAATCCCGGCAACAGAGGAGGGGAACCAGACAAGCAAGAAAGAGCAGGTAGAACAGCGCACGCATGTCATCTGTTTTTTGAAAGTCGCTCATGCCGGTCCATTCCATCAAGCGCCGCCGTGTGCTTCCGTGAACTGACCGGGTACAGCCGCGTCGCTGGAGTCGTCATAAGGACTCTTTTGCCGCTGCCCTGGCAGCCTGGCGCGCTTGATCATACTCCGCTCCGGCGATGCCTTCTTCAACCAGTCTCTCGTTGTCGCTTCGCCCTTCGTCATCCTCATCGGCACTGGGAGCCGCGGGCACTTTGTGTCCGGTTGAACCGGGCAACGGGTCCCAGCGTTCGGATTCGGGCGCGGATTCAAGGACGGCTTCTTTTGGGTCCGTGTCCGGCTCACCCGTCAATTCCCGTTTGGCCTGTTCCCAGTCGGATTTTGATGCTTCCTGCGCGGAACGGCCGTTGATGACTGCCAGTTCGACCGCACGCTCCCGCACCATCTTGCGCGTCACCGTGCCGAGGCCGGCGGAGTTTTCCGTCATGGCACCTTCCTTCAATGGATTTGTTTTCATGGGTTTAAATGACCGCAAATACGGAAAAGCGCTTGTGAATCATGCGCCGTCTTCATTTGGCGCGTGCCCCGATCCTCGTGTATGTCACGGGATTTGGAAAAGACGTTGTCCCGCTTTTGAGATTTAGGACCAGGGTTGGCTGCCCTGGGATTCGGCCGCAACCGGTGAAGCATTTTCGGGAAAACGGGAGTTTGAGATATTTTCGCGAGTTTGGTAATGGACGTTTTAGTTTTCAAGGCCCAGAGTATCACCCCGCAAAAATGCGGGCGCCATGGGGTGTAACCCTACCCGACATTTGTAAATTCGGCCCAGTCGGGCTGGCGGGAATGATCAAGGAAATCGAGCGGGAAGTTTCAGGCCGACCGGCGCGTCGCGGCGAAGATTCTGCGCAAGGCCAGGTGGGTTGGGAGAAAGGCGACGAGACACAGTACCCCAAACCACAGCAGGACATAGAGGTTTTGGTTTGCCCAGGCTTGCGGCCGCTGGTTGTTGAATCCGTAAACATAATTGATATTGACGGGGATGTTGGGGTCCGCCAGATGGGCGCCGGCGGGCGGGGCAAAAAAGTAGCAGACAAGCACCAACCCTGCGGCCAAAACCATCCAAGCAGGCAAAGCCCGTTTGTCGTAGCCCAGGCGGACCAGGAGCCAGACGAGCAACAAGGGCAGCCAGCCATGAAACAGCGAAAGTCCGCGCGTGAACAGTGGCAGCTGGTGGTCAAACATGTAGCTGGTCAGATTCAGAAAATGAAACCCAAACAGATTGCTGCCGAAGTCCACGAGCCAGAGACATTGCGGAAGCAGAATACCGACGGCACACATGCTGATGAGCAGGGAGCTTTCCAGCCACATGCCCGTTACCGTAAGAAGGAGGGCGGCGTCACAGAACCATAGAAAGTTCGTGGGCCCATAGGTGTACAAATAAACCGGAACCAGAACGACGAGGAAGCAGGTGCCGGCAATTTTGGCGGCCAAAGGAATTTTGTGTTGATGCCTGTTCAAACCGCACGCCGCATCGTGAAAGCCCTGACCTTGGCGATTGATTACCTGATGGTGTACGAATGGATTCATTTGCTTGAAACGAAGCACACACTATGTTGCAGGAACAGTGTGTCCAATAAATTCCGGGCTGGCCCAGAATGAACCTGTTTTAACCGGACCGCCGCACTAACCACGCACACAAATTAACCGCACAATGACTTCCGGCGGGCGCACGACAACTGCCGGGGGGCCCACCACGACGGCGTCATGATGTTCGTATCGCGCGTGCCCGCCACGTCCGCCTTCCGGAAAGATACATCCGGTGTTGGAGAGCAGGGAGATGATGCCAGTTAAAAACAGGATTTTTTCATAATTTGGTTCATATCGCTTTCGGGAATGATGTTATGCGATGGGTGGGGACTTCTCTATGGGGTGTAACCCTATATCCTATATGTGGTGTCCACGGTGCAGAGCCGGGTGGGTAACCGCTGATGAACGCAGACTGAATTGCCGTGATGGGGCAAAGGACAATTCGCCATGCACAGACTCACATTTTGTTTGATGTGCGCGCTTCCAAATGATGCACTTCCCATCGCCATGAAGAGTTTCTTCCGTTTTTTGCTCCAGGTTTTGTTCCGCTTCCGTGCTTACGACGTGGACGCGTTGAAAACGCCCGGCCCGGTGCTTTTGATTCCGAATCACCTTTCCTGGATCGACTGGCTGTTTCTCTGGGTCTGCCTGGAGGAGGATTGGAAATTCGTCACTTCGAGCATCTCGGCGCAGACGAGCTGGCTGCATCGAAAATTGATGATCAATCACTACACTTTGCCCATTGATACCGGTTCGCCTTACGCGGTGAAGCACATGGCGGAGTTTCTCAAAGGCGGTGGGCGGCTCGTGCTTTTTGCCGAAGGCCGCCTGTCGCGCACGGGCACCTTGATGAAGCTCTTCGATGGCACCGGCTTTCTAATTTTCAAAACCGGGGCGAAAGTCATCACCGCTTACCTGCGCGGCGCCGGATGCCTGCCGTTTTCCCCCAATCCGGGCCGGAAAAAATATTTCCCAAAAGTGACCGTGCATTTCAACGCCACGCTCGCTTCACCCGGGTTGGGGGACATCAGCACCGGCCGCGCGCGGGCACTGCTGACCAGCTGGCTGCGCGATCAGATGGTGCGACAGCAGTTCGCGGTCGAGATGGCGTTCGGCGCGCAGAATGTCCTCTCAGCGGTGGCGGAGAGCGCCCGCAAACATCCCGGCCATATCATCCTCGAAGACACAACACAGCAAAAGCTGACCTATCGGAAGCTCATGGTGGGGACGGACCTGCTGGCGCATGCCTTGCGTGGCGCAGTTATGGGTGGAGAGCGGGTTGGCCTGTTGATGCCCAATGTCGACGCCACACCGGTGGTCATCCTCGCGTTGTGGAGCTTGGGCAAAGTGCCCGCCGTGTTGAACTTCTCCTCGGGCACACCCACCATGCTGGCATGCGCGGAACTGGCCGCACTGAAACAGATCGTCACCTCGCGCGCCTTTTTTGAACGTGCCAAATTCAAAGAGGACGATTTTGTGAAAGCGGGTGTCAGCCTGATTTACCTTGAGGACGTGCGCGCCGGTATCAGCGGCTCCCGAAAATTTTTCACGCTGCTCCGGCACATCTTTATTCCGCAATCCGCCATTCGCAATCCGCCATCGGCTGGTTCCGCTGCCGTGATTGTTTTCACGAGCGGCTCCGAAGGCGTGCCCAAGGGTGTCGAGCTGACGCAGGGCAACCTCCTCGCCAACATCCGCCAGATGCTGGCGGTCACCGATATCACCGACGGCGACCGTCTTTTCAACTGCCTGCCGATCTTCCACAGCTTCGGTCTCACGGTGGGGGCGTTCCTGCCACTGGTGCGCGGAATCTATGTTTTCCTCTATCCTTCGCCCTTGCATTACCGCAACGTGCCGGCCGCGCTCTACGAACATGACTGCACGGTTTTTATCAGCACCAACACCTTCCTGAACGGCTACGCGCGCAAGGCACATCCCTACGACTTTCGCAGCATCCGGTATCTGTTTGCCGCCGCGGAGAAGCTACAGGAAGCCACCGCACTCGCCTGGTCGCAGAAATACGGCGTGCGCATCCTCGAAGGTTATGGCGCGACCGAGTGCGCTCCGTGTTTGAGTGTCAACACGCCGCTGGAGCCGCGTTACGGCTCCGTGGGCCGCCTGCTGCCCGGCATGGAATCCAAGCTGGAGCCGGTCGAAGGTGTGGCCGACGGCCAGCGGCTCTTCGTGCGCGGACCGAACGTGATGAAAGGCTACTTGAACGCGGAGGCGAACGCGAAATTCCAGGCCCTCGGCGGCTGGTACGATACCGGCGACATCGTGAGCGTGGATGCCGAAGGCTACCTGCACATCCTTGGGCGGATGAAACGTTTTGCCAAGGTGAGTGGCGAGATGGTGAGCCTCACGGCGGTGGAGGACGCGCTGGCGGGGGCGTTTCCGCATTACGGCCTGCACTGCCAGATCGCCGTCATCACGCGCCCCGAAGAAAACAAAGGCGAAATGCTCATCGCCGTGACCAACGAACCGAAGTTGACACTGGACGAAATCCGCGACGCCATCAAGGCGAAGGGGTTGACGAATCTGAGCGTGCCGCGCGAGATAAAAGTGGTGAAGGACATTCCGAAGCTGGGTACCGGCAAGGTGAATCACCGCGAACTTCAGGCGCAGATGGAAAAGCCGACAAATCCACCCGCTCCGCCCGCTCCACCGGGCAAATAAATCAAGTTTAATCATCCCAACGGGATGAAATCAATCAGCCCAGGGTTGCGAGGTGGCCCGTCCGGCTCGGACCGAGCTACCTTGGGTTACAATCCCTTTAGGATAAGGTTCAGCGTGCAAGTCACGCACCGGTTCCGCCTTTGCCCCGTTTCGTTTTCAACGCGAGCGTCAGCCAAAGCGCGGCCGCCACGATCAATGCCACCGGTAACATCAAGACCGCCTTCTGTAAATTTCCGCCGAAGGAATCCGCGAGGCGCCCGACGATCTCCGGCGACCACATGTCGCCGAAAAGATGGATGGTGAAAATGGAAACAGCCATGGCGCTGGCGTGAAGATTCACGGGCGCGGTTTCCAGAATAAGGGTGTTGACCGGGCCGGTGGACAGGAACAGGAAGAACATCGCTGCCGCCAGAAATGTCATGGACCAGAACGTTGAGACGGCGAGAAAAGCGCCAAACGACAGCGGCACGGCCACCAGCACCGAGATCCCCAGCGTCCACGCGTAGCCCGCACGGTTGCGTTTCTGCCACGCGGTCGCGGCGAAGCCCCCGATCAATGTGCCCACGAGTCCGGCCACCACGAGCACTGCGCCGAAAAATTCGGCTGCCTTGTCCACGGCCACGCCGTGGGCGCGATGCAGGAACGTCGGCCCCCAATGCCCGAACGCGCCCAGCGCGAACGTGTAGGCCGTGTAACCCAGCACCACGAGTACGTAGTCCGGGATGCGAATAAGATTCACGACGTCGCGGACGGAAGGTCTTTTTGCCGCTTCAGCCATCTCGCCCTCGGTTTGGCCGCGTTTCAGTTCGGCAAACGGCAGCAGCACCAGCGCGAGGAGCAACCCCGGCGCACCCGCCCAGATGAAGGCATGTCGCCAGCCCCAGTGCGCGGCGATGAATCCGCCCAGGATCGTGCCCAACGCCGCGCCGACGGGAATCGCGACGTAGAAAATCGTCAGCGCATTGTTCCGTTTCACGGGGGCGTAGCTGTCGGAAATCAGACTCGGACTGATGGTTGCATAACTCGCCTCGCCCAGGCCGACGAGTACACGAAACGCAAGCATCATTGCAAATGTCGCCGCGAATCCCGTCAGTACGGTGCCCAGGCTCCACACTAAAATGCCGGCGGCGATGAGCCATTTGCGCGACCAGCGGTCGCCCAGCCAGCCGAAGACGGGCGACGTGAGGAAGTAGCCGATCATGAACGCCGTCACGAGCCGCCCGGCCTGCTCGTCGTTGATGGCGAGATCCTTTTGCAACGGCGTCAACACCGCCGAGAGCACGAAGCGGTCAAGGTAATTGAACAGGTTGAGGCCGGTGAGGATGACCAGAATCCACGCTGGCGAGAGTTGCTTGCGCGATGCGGTGGCGGTCATCAGCTGCCAAGCTAACCTTTGCCGCACCGAAGTGTAAATCGAAGAACGTCGGCCGATTCAATCAGCGCGCAAGCGGCTCGAGTCACGCAGCGGAGGCGTTGATCGCGTGGGTTCCAGATTTCATGGGCAAATCCGTTTCGTGACTCATTCAGATTTGGGTGCGAGCGGCTTTTCAGGTTTGGGATCGGGTGGCCTCATGGGCGTCAGCGCTGCCAGAATGGCCTTTTGCACCGTCGGATTGGAAAGATTTCCGAGGTGACCGCCTTGCGGGAAGACGGTCAACTGTTCCGGGCCAAACGTGGCGTGAAGCCAGGCCAGGTCTTCGTCCGTCAGGAGAAAATCGTTTTGATTGACGATGACGCGGATGTTGGGGTTGGCGCGCAGACCGGCGTCATACGTCCGCAAATCATCGGCTTTTTCCAGTGCGGCCGCCACCGGCGAAGCCATGCCTTGGGCCTGATAATACGGAATCACAAACTTCTCAAAATAGTCCTGGTAGGAATACTGAAGAATTTCCTGATACACCGGTTCGCGCCTGAATTTCCAAAGCGGGTGATGCAGGATTTCCTGATTATTTCGCCGCTGACTGCTGTAAATAACATCCCGCAGGATGAATCGAAACGTCAGGCCGATGAGAAACTTGGACTCGATGGCGTCGAACGGCAGGGTGGATCGTGGCGTGAGGGAGAGTTTGCTTAAAGCGGCCACCTTGAGAAAAGTATTTTCGATGTTGTCGGTCCGTTCCGCCACCGGCCAGGACAGGGGCGCGCGATAAAATTCGTCCAGTTTGGAAATCCCAAACGCCATGCGAATGGGGGTGTTGATGGCGACGATCCGGTCAAATTTAATCAGCGGCAACTGATTCGTGACGGGGGTGACGCTCACTTCCTTCACGCCCCGTTTCCCGTCAAGAAAGCGCAGAACCCGCCCCGGCGTCACGGCGTAATACTGATTCGTTGGTCCGGTGGCCGCAATGTACACGGATTCAAATGCGCCCATGGAATAACCCATCAGCGCCCGGTTGCCCAACCGGTTCAGATACAACGTGTGCAAGCGGTGATCAATTTTCGTCAACGCGACGTGCAAGTCCTGACCATCCACCGGCAGATAGGCCGGCATGGCCGCAGTCGAAGCGTGTTCCATGAACTCGTAGTTGAACGGGCTGCTGACGACCACGGCGGAGAAGCCGTTTTTGTAAACCAGCTCGGCCAACGCCAGGGAAGTTTCGGCCAATCGATGCGAACCTAGCCCCGGAACGATATAAACCACGTTCGCCTTGCCCGGTTGCAACCAGAACGTGAATTTTAATCTCCGGCCCGTCGAAGGAATCAAAACCGACCGGGTCTTGCCCCGGTCCGGGAATTCAGGGTCTTTGAAGGTAAAGAAGACGGATTCGAGGGTTTCCAGCGAGGCGGCGTCCGGTTTTCCTTTCACCTGAAAATCCGCCACCCGGTTCTCCCGCTCGAACGTCCAGGCGTATTGAACCTCGGAATACGGGTCCATTTCGGTCTTGCTGAAGCGCACATATTCGTCCACGGAGTCAGCGAGATCGTTATACATCACGGCATAGGCGCAATAACTGTACGGGCCGAGATAGGTCAGCGGATTCGCAGCGACGAATTGGTAGGGAGCGATGTAGATCAACGGATTGGCCGCCGTGTCGGCGGCCAGGCCAACGGTGTCCCGTTCGTTACTCGGGCCATAAATCGGCAGCATCAAAAAACATTCCGGCTGCCAGCCCCACTTGCCGAACGTCTGGCCAAAATCCGCGTCCGATTTCGGGATCTTCCATTTGCTCGCCACGTCCCAAAATCCGACCACGCCGACGGTGGTATTGCAAACGAACCGATAGGATTCAGCGCGCGCGCCGCTCCATTTGCCCTGGAGCAGATTGTTGATCAATCGTCCCGGGTAAGTGAGGTTCCGGCCAAAATTTCCGATTCCGGTCCGAACCGGTTTTACGACGACAAACCGATAAACCCGGCTGGTCGGTTTGATGACCCCGGTCATCAGCGCCTTGTTGAAATCCCACATCACCCGGTTCAACGGTTCAATGGGGTCAGGGACGGATGGGGGAAGCACCACCGTTTCCGCCGCCGTTTGACTTTGGTGCGACAAGTCTGTTGCCGGCAGGTTTGTGAGGCCCACGGTTGTGCCCTGTCCGCGAGCGAACGGCGAGAGGTGCAACGACAGGGCCGCCAGAGCCAAAGTGTGAATGCTCCGGCGGGATTCGATTCTCATTACGCGAAATGACTTTGGGTTGTGGCGGAAAGCAAAGGATTTTACACAGGCTTGCGGCTGAAGCTCGCGCGGTCGTCCGCCTCGAGCCAGTCAAACGTGGTATTCATCTGCGGGTTCAGTCCCAGCCGGGAGCAGTCCTCGATGAAATAGGCGCGCTTTTCCGGATTCTTCATCAGGCTGCCAGCTTCCACTTCATCGGACCAGGCTTTGATTTCAACGGATGTTTTCACCGTGCCATTGGCCTGGAGCCAGGCGCCGACATCTTCATAATCTTTGGATGCCTGAACGGCGGCTTTGAATTGTTCGCCCGTGATGCCCTTGAAACCAAAGAGCAGGTTGTCCAGCGGACAATCGTAATGATATTCGCCCGGCGTTCCCGCCAGGCTGGCGCGGCATTTGTCAACGGCGCGGCTCGCGATGGCGAATCCGCCGATCCGATCGCGCGGGCTGTGCGGGGCTTGTTTGGTCAGGTCTCGGGTAATGATGGGAGTGTTCATGTTTTTTTACCTGCTGGGTTTGGTTTTGGCCTGGAATCCGGGTTGATCACGACTCCAAAACCTGGAGAAAACCACATCGCATTGCCGGGCCAGGGAGAAATCCTTTTCGGTGATTCCTCCTTCATCATGCGTGGTGAGCGTCAAATTCACCTGGTCAAAACGAATATCAATATCCGGATGGTGGTTGATTTTTTGAGCACGTTTGGCGATTCGGCGCACAAAAGCGATACTCATCAGGAATCCCTCAAACTTGAAGGTGCGGCAAATGGTTCGCGCGCGTTTCGACCAATCCGGAATGGATTTCAAGTGAACGTTGATTTGTTTGGTGGTTAAGGCTGGCATGATCTTTTTAATTGCCGGCTGTTTCGGTGGCATCCGTGGGATCAGGGTGGATCGGTTGCAGTTATGATTCAATTCGCCGACGGGTCGTTTGCTTCATGCACATGATTCTCGCGCCATTGGTTCTTGGGGTCCTCCAAAATGGTGAGTTGATCCGGCGTCAGCAGCGGCTTGATTTGATTGACGGCGGCCACCCGGTATGGCTGGAGACCGGCCCAGACGGCCTGCAACTGTTGCCGCGCTGTCTGAATTTGTGCAGTGTCCCCCGATGCGCGCGCCTGACGATTCGCTTCCAGAGCTGCATCAATCCGGGGTTGATTGGCTGCCTGGTATTGCGCGCTGGTGTTGGCAAAGTCGATCTCGATGGGCTTCAGTTCGGCTTCTTGCTGATCGGTGAGATTCAACTTCTCCTTGAGACCAGCCGGAAGGACCAATTGTTCGCCCACAAACGGTCTTTGGTATTGCCGGGTTTGCGTGTTAGAGGTGAAGGTGTTTTGTGCCCGCAATGCGGGCGCGGCCAGCAGCAGTGAACTGCCAATGGCGAGCAGGATGAATTTGGTTTTCATGTGTTTCGTTTATTTCTTGGTTTGGTTTGGGTATGGGGAAAGGTGGTTTTACTTTGTGGCTTGGGAATGGGCTTCAACAAACCATAACCACTTGTCTATTCCGCGCGAGATTTCGGTGAACAGATCCGCCGTGTCGGCATCGTCCAGTTCGTCCGCTTCGTTGATCGTGTTGCGGGCTTCCTGCCCAAAGGTGGAAAGCGCACGGGCGACAGCTTCGACGTGGGCCATGCCATCTGCGATCGTGAGCGGATACTCTTCGAGTTGCGAACGCGATGCGGCCACGCGCGCCGTGCCCTCGGCGATGCCGCCCAGTTGCACAATGCGTTCGGCGATCATGTCCACGTACGACTCCACGGCTTCGTCCACCTTGTCGAAAAGCTCGTGCAGGCCGATGAAGCTCGGGCCTTTCACGTTCCAATGCGCCTGCTTCATCTGGGTCTGCAGGTCCACGGCAGACGCCAGCCGCTGGTTCATGAGCGCGTTCAGTTCCGACCGGCGCTGGGGCGAGATTTCGTTTTCGGTTTCATACATTTTGGGCGCTTCCGCGGGTGTTCTGTTCAAGGCTTTCATAAAATTGCAATTCTTTCGTTTTTTGGTTTGTCGGCCGGTTTGGTTTTACGTCGGGTTGTGAAACCCGTGTGTCCGGGTGAGTTTGCGTTCCGTGAGCATTTGCGCCTCGGCCTCCAACCAATGCTGAACCTCATGCCCATGCCGTGAACCTTGGTTTGCAGAGCTGAAGTAGGACTTTCTGGCCGCTTCGTCCGGTGATGACGCAGAATCCATTTCGTTTTGGTTGAAGTTCGCACCTGGCGCCGACCGTGAGGCGCTGGCCGGGTTTTGGCTTTGGTCCGGAGGGAATTTTTTATGTTTCATACTGTGAGTATAGGCCGGGCAACGATGTGGCAGCTATGGGGTCTTCACCCCATTTCAGATTTTGCCCCGGCCACCACGAAAACTCACACGGTCGAATCTGACGGGTTTGTCCGGCCCGCGCTGGAAATTCCAATCGTCGCTTCCTGCCGGTTTGGCGCAAAGTCTCTTGCTTTGTGATTCCAACCGCTAACCTGGGTATGGCCGGTTCCGGAATCAGATCGCTTAACGGTTGCCATTTCTCGGGCGGCAAGATTGACCGAGGCGCCGCCTTGTTTCAGCGATTGGGAAGACGCCTCCAAAATGCGGACCAGTTCAAGTCCTTGTTGGCCATCGGTCAGTGGGATTGTCCCCTGGTTGATGCAATCCAGAAAATGCTGACATTCGGTTTTTAGCGGCTCCTCGTGCTTGATATGAGGAACGTGGACGTCCCCGTAATGATAAGCGTAGTTAAATTCAGCAAAGGTGTCGTAGTGCGGCGGCCTCTCGACCCGCAGATCCAGGACCCGGATTTTCTCAAGCTGGGAAACATCATCATAGAAAATCATTTGTTTGCTGCCGACAATGGTCATTTCCCTGACTTTTCTCGGGTCAAGCCAGCTGCTGTGAATGATGGCCGAGCGATTTCCCGGGAAATTGAGCCACATGGCCGTTACATCCTCCACTCCGGGCGTGATGTGCGCACTCCCCGTACAGTTGATGGTGACCACTTCCGTTTCCATGATGTGCAAAATAATGGCAATATCATGGGGTGCCAGGTCCCAGGCGACGTTGATGTCTTTCTGGAATAGTCCCAGGTTCAACCGCCGGGCGCAAATGTAACGAATGTCTCCAATGTCGCCGCGCTGTACGATTTCCCTGATTTTCCTGACCGCCGGTGAATACAGGAACGTATGCCCCACCATCAGCACCAATCCCTTTTCCTGGGCGATATCGATCAACTCCTCGCACTCTGCGGATGAGGCCGCCATCGGCTTTTCGATGAAGGTGTGCTTGCCAGACTGGAGGCTCGCCTTGGCCATCGGGAAATGCGATTTGACCGACGTGGCAATGATGACCGCGTCGAGGCCGACGCCATTAAGCATGTGATGATAATTCAGCTCGCCTTCGACCTCCGGGTACAGCGATTTAAGATGACCCAAACGGCTTTCATTGACGTCACACATCATCTTCATGCTGCAATCGGGAAGCGACCTGAAATTGCGAACCAGATTGGGGCCCCAATAACCGCATCCGACAACCCCCACTTTGATTTGTTTTGCCATGTTATAAATTCAATTTTGATTCTTTGCTTGTCCAACCATATTCGCCATCTCTCGCCTGCACCGTCCCCACCAGAACGGCTTTTGTAAGGAAAGGCGACCGGGCGGCACCCTTGGAATGGTCGGTCTTCAGGCGAACTGGAGAAAAGGACGATTTCCTGGAGTGATGCGTCTCCCACATCTGAATGATCAAGGCAGGAATTGTCATTAGAATGATTTTCAAATCCCACCAGAGGGTCTGGTTCTTCGCATATTTGATGTCCAAATGAATCATTTCCACGAAGGTGGTCTTGTTTTTTCCGCTCACCTGCCAGAGCCCGGTCAAACCCGGCAGGGTTCCAAACCGTTCCTTCTGCCATGCCAGATGGTTGTCGTATTCGTAAGGCAAGCACGGGCGCGGCCCGACCAGGCTCATTTCACCCCGCAGCACATTGATCAATTGGGGCAGCTCGTCCAGGCCGGACGCCCGAAGGAACAAGCCAAACGGGATGATGCGGGGATCCCCATGTGAGTCCATTTTCATCATGGGCGTATTCGAATTCATCAGTTGATGCAGGTGCCCCCGATGCGAGCTCGTGCTGGCATTCACAAACATGGTTCGAAACTTGAAGCACGTGAAGCGCCTCCCCCGACAACCAACACGCTCCTGACGGAACAGAACCGGCCCGCGGGAACCGCTGCGGATCAACAGGGCCACCAGCAGTGCCAGCGGAATCAGGAAGGGCAGACTCAGCAATATGAGAAGAACATCCAGCGTGCGCTTCCAGTATAAGTCGTGAATTGCCTCGGATGAAGGAGAACACTCCAGTGCATCCAATTCGATTGGGAAATCCATGTTCTTGGTTTCCACGGTTAATAAACTTTTGGGCCGTAACCGATGATGTCATTGTCCGGCCAGAGCCGTTTCGCATCTGATCGGCCCGCCCGGTCTTCAAGGAATGAATTTTTAAGCGCGTTCATCGGTGTTCTGTTAATTTGTTGTTGTTTATCTGAGATGACTTCGTTCGATTTGGGACGAGTCCTCTTTCTCCAATGGCAGGAGAATAAGTCGGACAACCTCTGAATGCTATGGGGTGTTACCCTACCAGGAATCCGATGAATTTCGCAGTCGCTGTTTGAGTCCGGGTTTCCGAAAGGGAGCACAACACTTGCCGCCGGACCACCCCGGAGCACGACCCGGCTTCACCGGCCATTGGCCGCTGGGTGTCCGTTGCTTCTGATGATGGCTTCACTGATCTCCGTCGTAACCCGGTTCCCCGGCAAATTTTGGCGACTGCCATTCACGCTAAACTCTTTCACTTCATTTTCAGCGATCTGCTCGTAAAATCGCCCGCAGGTACAACCCAGAAGCCGGCCGGAAGTGGAAAAAAGTTTTTCTCCGCAGCGGCAAATCCAGGCCCGCCACCGGGCCGGGCTGCCCACCACCAGGGCGTAATCCGGGACATTATGAGTGACAATGGAACCGGCGCCTACCATGGCCCAACGCCCAATGGTGATGCCCGGAAGGGTTGTGCTGCCCGCCCCCAGCGCACAGCCCTCTTTCAGCACGGTGAGGAGAGGCTCTTTCAAATATTTTTTGCTGCGCGGACGGGAATCATTCGTGAAAACTGCATTAGGCCCGATGAAAACGTCGTCCTCAATCGCCAGACCGTCCCAGAGAAAGACGCCGCACTTGATCGTCACGCGATTGCCGATTTTAACTCCTCCCTCAATGAACGTGTGATCGCAAATATTACAGTCTTCTCCAACCATCGCCCCGCCCACAACATGGGCAAAGGCCCAGACCCGCGTCCCCTGGCCAATCGAGACCCCTTCATCAATCAGCGCCTTGGGATGCGCGAAATATGCCCGAACGGGCCGATCGCCAGAGGCGGAAGGCGATGCCTGCCTCATCCCTGGCGGCGCCAAAATCATATTGGGCCGGACCTGTAACACGGGTTCCAGCTTAGGGTAATTCCCGGTCGCAATCTCATAAAAATCATGCGCGTAGCAGCGTGCGCCAAAACCTTCCTTCCACTCCAGCAAGCCATGATTCAGGGCACGGCCTTCCTTCTCGTTGGAGATGCCAAAATCAAAGAAACGCTTGCCCTTGTATTGTTCGATCAGCGAATTGAACAGGTAAGCCTGCGCGCCCAGCTTGCGTCCCTTTTCCGTGACCGAAGCGTACTGCGCGTGCGCCACGGTCGGCGTCTCGTAAATCGTCGTACCGGCGACAATTTCATCGCCGCAATAGGCCGAGAATTGTTTGATCTGTTCGGGAAAGCGTGAGGCAAGCAAGGTGATTTCCTCGAGGGTGTGCACAGGTTTGGCCCCGTACCGGGCAGCCAGTTGGGGCACCAACACCTGTTCCCAAAACGGCTGAAACGATGTTTCCGGGACGATCCGGACCCCAAAATTGATTGCTTTCTTGATCAGACTCTTGCGGTCCCGGCGGAGGGGAAGCCGGTCCGCCTGCGCCACCGCCGTCGCGCAATCGCGGCGATAAAGCCGGGCATCGAGGAGGAACAGGGCATAGGCCACTTCGTCGTCCGGGAGCGTGTTGTAAAAACCCGGAATCCGCTTGTAAATCAGTTTGGAAACATGCCTTTGGCTCAGGTGTTGCAACGCCGCATGGAAGCATGCCAGCACATCACCCAGTGTCGCGTCGCGGGAGACCACGAGTCCGCCATAGGTCAACCCTTCATGGCTGATCAGTGCGCCTTCGGCGTTGAGGTTCGCCGGCAACACGGCAACCAATGCCCGATCGTTGAAAATCATCAGCGAATGGTCGGCGTACCGGTCGCGGTGATAGTCCATGTAGTCGCGGGAGAAAAGGAAGGTCGCGTTCTTGGCTGAGGATACAAATGTGTCCCACTCCGGCTTGCGGTTGGGGGAGTATCGTTCAACCGAGAATGTTCCAATGTCGTTGGGTTTTGGAGCCAGGAGGGGATGGTCCCTTTTTGAGAACCCCGTCCGCAGGACGTTCTGGACCGTATCCAGCAACTGGTCGGCGGCATAGGGTTTTGCCAGCGTGGCGACGGGTTGAAGCCACAAATTTTGGGCCAGCTCCTGCGTGGGCACGGTTCCGGTGGCCATGATGACCGGCAATTCCATACGGGCGGAACGTAATTTCTTGATCAGCCCCATGCCTGTCAGTTTGGGCATGTTGTTGTCGGTGATCAGAAGATCATAGCGATGGGCCTGAAGCGCCTCCCAGGCGGCGGCGCCATCCTCGGCCTCGTCCGCCACATAGCCGGAGTGACTCAGCATCTTGGTGTTGATCTGGCGGAGTTCGCGATCGTCCTCCACCACGAGAATGCGATGGGGCAGGGTTGCCTGGTTTTGAACCGGCTCGGCGGCCTGGTCGCAAGGAGCTTCAGGAGGTTTATTCATACGGATGGGAAAAATTTATTGAGATCTGGATCGAGAGTCACAGAGCGGTTATGTCCTCGAACTTCAACCGGGTGCGCATTGACGGCAGGCCGCATCATCGTTGCGGCCCTTTGCCGTCGCCGGCGTCGGAAACGCTCGCGAAGAGCTTGACCGAACAACAGTGGTTTTTTTTAGATTAACCGTCACGGTGTGAGAATAGGGCGGGAAACCGCGCGACTACTATAAGGTGTTTCACCCATCTCCCGGGTCGCCATCCCAGTGCTGTCGGAATGCCGGTCGAGTCTCCCGCCCTCGGTGGATTGGTTTCACATGTTACCTTAATCAGTTTGAGGCAATCGCTTCGTGCTCGGATCCAATGCCGCCGGCCTTCAGATTTCTGGCGCGCGGGAAGGTGAACGTCGGAGACCCCGACGCGAGAGCGAGACCGAAATTGAGCATCGCTTCATTTCCGGAGGGTTCCACCGCGATCGGTTTAAGAAACAGGTTTACCGTTGTCGCCTTCAAGCTGCCCACGAGGTCCTGCCAAAGATTGTCGTCGGCGTCCTTCCGTTTCACCGACGCCACCGTAATCTCCATTTTGGTCGGTCCCGGCTGTCTTCGAAAAATCAGTGTGTTGACGCGGGCAACTTTTTCATTGCGAAACCGGATGGCACCGTCGAAATATCCGATGTCGTGCAGATCGATGGTGACCAGGCTCGGCCGCCCGCCGCCATTGAATCGCAACCGAACTTCGGTGACGGTCGGAACGCGGCCGGTCATCGTCCCCTCCACCTCGATGCTGAAACTGCCTGACCCTTCGACATTGATGGAACCAAGTTGATGGTCGAGCAGGCCGCCTGCCTTTAGCTCGCGTTCGTGACGGCGGATTTTCTCCGTATGGTCAAAAACGTTTCGTTGGGTGCCTTCGCCGGTGAACTCAAATTCACAGGTCACCAGGAATGACCTGGCCTTGAAGGACCGCACGGCGGACACCATTCGCGCCCGTTGCGTGTTGCCGGGGCTCTTGACGACGGAAACCGGCTCCAGCGAGATCAGCGGCACGAAATACATGAATTCAGACACTGGATTGCCCGGTGATTTGCCGGGATCAGGGTTCAGGTGGAGGATCGGCCCGGCCGATTCAGACACCGGGTTGGCTTCGCGTTTGTCCGTGAGTGAAGGCAATGGCGCGTCCGCCAGCCGCGGGGCCGGAGTGGAACAGCCCATCAGCAACAGCGAGCCGAATATGATTGCGGTGAAGCCCGGTGATCTTGAACTGCCTCCAACCCCGCCAGCCTCCAGCTTTGCCGGAGGTTGCCGACGGGAGATTTTCATCAACTGATTCTGCTTCTGTTGATTGCGGGTGAATGAATTATGTCTGGCGGCATCAATCCACCGCGCCGACCGGAGCCAAATGGTGCTGGGGGCTCTGCTCGACGGCTTCCCTGGCCAGATTGGCGAATACCTTGGATTCATCCCAACTGATCCGGTCAACCGCACTGGTTGGTATCTGCACTTCCTTTCCGGAAAACCGGTGTCCGGTTTTGATGACCAACTCGCGAATCGCCCAGCTCCGGGTGTCCATCATAAAATCGCAGACGTGGCCGATCATCCCATCGCTCGCCTGGAGGTGGTAGCCAGTCACGGCTTGCGTGCTCCGCAGATGAGCATCGGCACGGTCGGGTTGCGGGCTGCTCACGGCGGCGGGTTCGCTTGGAAAAGGTTTGGGTGGCAGTTCCAAAATCGGAAAACCGCTCATGCCCCACAACCCGTTACCCTGCCAGTAGTAGGGCCAGCCGTAATATCGGCAATATTCTTCTTCGTATTGTCGCGATACCGGTTTGTGCGACTCAATCGGAGGGCTGTTTTCGATCTGTTTCCGGGTCAGGTTCACGCGCAGGACTTTTCCGGATTGATGGAGACCGTCAAAGGCATGGGGAGAGATGAGCACCTGGCGTCCCGGCAACCAGGAACCCGTGTCCGCGACCACATATCGAATCGCCCAGTTCCGATCATCAAAAAGGAAGTCCTTCACATGGCCGATGTCGCCGTCTGACGCACCGAGTTTGTTTCCGTACAACTGTTTAATGCCTTGTAACATAAATCTGCCTTTCGTGTAATTTGCGTGGGCTACCGCCTCAAAAGCTGACTTGCCCGGTGTTCGAGTCTACAACTGTCATCCTGGAGCCGATTGGAGCATAGCCCGTGATGTTCAAATTCTGCCCAGTAAAAGCAGGATCACCACAATGGCCAAAAGCAAACCCAGTCCGCTGCTCGGGTAATAACCCCAGCTCCGGCTGTGTGGCCACGTGGGGAGTGCGCCGAGCAACATCAGGATGAGTACAATCAATAAAATGGTTCCAAACATATTGTTCCTTTCAATGTGCGAATGGGTTTCGCGCTTTTATCTTCCGTTATTTTCCCCGTGCTGGTCGTCCTTCTGATTCGGTTTCTGACCCTGATGCGAGCCGGACGGCGCCCAATTTTTCGGGTACTTCTGAACCACCGCCGCGTGGTGATTTGCCGGGGAGTCGTGAAAATCCATCTTCACTGACGCCGCGGAACGCAGCACGTCCGCTGATACCTCCCGTGGTTCCGGGTGCGCCACCCACGAAGAACCTTCCCGCTCATACCATTGGTGCGAACGGCTGCCGTAGTACATCTGATAGCCGGGGTAATATACGTAATCATCCTGCCCAACAAACCCGGCGTCCACCTGCACGGCCGGTTCCACATACACCCCGGCGCGCGGCCCTTCAACGTAACCCACGCATCCGGTCAGCGTCAGCAGGAGCACAGTGCCCAACACGCATCCGGCCTGGTCAACCGTGAAGAAAGTTTTTTTGCTGTTCATGGAATGAGAATAGTCCTATAGCGTGCCGGCGCCATGGGGTGTTACCCTACCCGCGGGTTTTTATGAATTAAGTTCCGTCCCGACCGCGGCCCTGCGGGCGGAACACCTGCCAGACGGTGGAGATCAGTTCTGCGCCTTTAAGAATGGTTTGCCACCAGGAGGGTTTTTCGGCAGCGGGCGCGGATTTTTTGCGCCGGAAAGACGCTAGGCCGGCAGCCAACGATGCGGTGGCTGAAAGGACGGAACCGAGGGTTCTGGCCCGGTTGGCAACAGAGTGAACTCCGTCCGCCACCGCCTGCCAGTCCTGAACCAGTTGGGCGCGATTGAGTTCGCTTTCGGCGATCAACAATTGCTTTCGCGATGCCAACGGATTCAAGCGATGGTTTTTTCCAGACATGCGCGGTCCTTTCGGAGTTGGTCGAGCGAGGCGGAAAGCGTCTGCCAGTCACGCAGCAATCCGGCGAGTCGTCGGTAAAGAAAAATGCCGGCAGCGGTGTAGAGGCCGGTCATAGCCAGGAGGACAGCCACCGGCGAGTAAGCCCACAACCCAACCACGATGGCCGCCGTGAGCGTAAGGCCCGCCAGCAGACCGAACACCGCCGCGCCGAGGGCCAAAAGGAATGCGTACCGGACACGCTCGCGTTCCTCCTGCACTTCCACCATCAACAATTCGAGCCGGTTTTCCCCTATGATCAACAGTCGTCGCGCAAAACGCTTCGACGTCTCGACCAGTTTTCCGGCACCGATGGCGGCTGGTTCCATAACCGAATCAATCGCCGTTGCGGGAGCACCGGCGGGAGATGAGATAACCGGCGATGGCGCCGATACCAAAGGCGACCGCCAGGGCTTGATAAGGATGTTCACGCACGGCTTCATCGGTGGCTTTGGCGCCCTCGACCGCCTTGTCCTTGACCCGGCCAAAAATCTTCTTGCCGCTTTCCAGCGCGGCGGCGAGACGTTTGCGGGCTTCACTGACTTTTTCTCCGGCCACGTCCGCCGTGGCCGCCATCAGGGCGCGCGCGTCTTCGGCGAGCGTACCCATGTCACTGCTGGTTGCTTGTGTTTGTTTGTCCATATGGTTCTGTTCTTTCTCTTTTCTATTGGTTTGTGTTTTTCAGTGGTGAACATTCCGCGTCGGCACGATGGGCAGCTTCCGGCGAGCTGGCCACCTTCAGCACCGAGTTTCTCCCGCCAAACGGGTTGGGCACGGATTCCCGGGCCAGCGGATCGGGCATCCATTGGCCGTCCACGATGAAGCAGTATTCGTAGGTGCCGGGCGCCAGGGATGTTTCCTTCCACCAGTGACCGGCGCCGGAGGAATGCAGCGTCTTGGCTTCGGGTTGCCATTGGTTGAAGGTTCCCGCGACGCAAACGGTGGTGGCGGTCGGATGAGTGAATTCAAAGCGAACGGGTTGCAGTGGCAATCCGGGGCTGCTGACATTGTTGTGAGCGTGATGGTGTTTCATATTTGGTGATTCAACGGGATGGCCGGCCTTCGATCTTTGGAAAATGCTCCGTTGCACATCACTACAATGTACTGGGCAACCTTGCCGGGGCTATGGGGTATTACCCTACCAAAGGGCGCTACGAAGTAAATTCCATCGCGGCAACTTCACCGGGCGGCCCACCTGCCGTAAAAATCTTTGGAGTTCTGTTCGCGCCAAGCTTTTTTGGTTTCATCCTTCCCACCCCTTGCATTGAGATCGGCAGCCCGTGCAGCCAACGCTCCGGCATCGTTAATTTTGCAGAACGATGCCTCGATTTTTGAACTGGCGCAGCAGGGAAGTTGGATTTCACACGAGTAACGGACAAAAATGATCAAACACTTAACAAAAAAAGATAAATGGTTCCGTCTTGAGCTGCCGATATTTGCGCATGGCCGTGGTATGTAAGAAATTGCGTCGAAACGCACGAGCGGACGGACCAGGCATGTCTCACGACAACGGCATCATCGGGTCGTGGAACTCGTCCCCCAAACAAAGACCGGGAGAAACCTTCGGTCTTCCCGTTGCCTTCGGTTTAGAGGCCACAGGTGGAAACAAAGCGAACACGGACTGCAAATTCATCCGCTTCGCATGCTTTGGTCGGCCTTTCATCGGTTGGCGCATTCATGATTCCATGACCAACCCGTTATCGCTCCCAGGCTCACACTTCCCAAATGAAACCAAGGGTTTTCCCAGTGGCGGCAAGGAACACCCTAGTCGCGGTCACACTCGATAGGACGTAACGATACTTATGCGAACTATCTCTAAACAAAAGGTGGGCTGCGCCAGCGTGGCTTTGGGTTGGTCTTCGCAAACCATGGGAGTCACAAGAGTTCTCGGAGGAATCTTGTTCCTCGCCGTGCTCTGCAACCCTGTCCAAGCTCTCAGCGCCACCTGGTATGTGGACAACACGGCCGCGGGTTCGCAAAACGGCAGTTCCTGGGCCAACGCCTGGACGAGCATCAGCCAGATTTCCGGGGTGAGTGCCGGCGACACGGTTTACTTCTCCGGCGGCCCTTCTGGCTCGACCCAGACTTATAGCATGTCCGGCACTTGGACTCCCGCCGGGGGCACGGCCTCAGCCTCCATCACCTATCAGATTGGCCAGGATTCAGCCCACAACGGGACGGTGATTTTTTCCGGGAGCGGGAGTTGGCTTGGTGGTGCGCTGCAAAACGTCGTGATCAGCGGCGATGCCGGGGACGGTCAAATGCACTTCAGCATCGCCAACCCTGCCAACAATACTTCTTACTATAGCGAGGCTTGGAACAATCCGGGGGCTTCAACCTATTCCAGTGGAGTCAGGATTTCGTATGTCAATTTGGGTCAAATCGCGACGGCCTTTGATACTTGGCCGATTCAATCCCCGGGGCTGGAAATTGACCATACTTGGACTTACGTCGAAACTGGCGCCGACCATTGGGGCAACTTCAGCACGGTCCAAGGCACAACCTGGGATAACGGGCTGCGGATT